>Ga0209705_10000004_pt1 | contig 128622 bp, 102 predicted proteins | sample PPLLaktember2015_5_FD_187262 | JGI IMG/M metagenome (GOLD analysis project Ga0209705, IMG submission 187262) | Freshwater sediment microbial communities from Prairie Pothole Lake near Jamestown, North Dakota, USA - PPLs Lake P8 Core (1) Depth... | ecosystem: Environmental > Aquatic >... | reverse complement strand
TCAGGTCAGAAGTTATGATAATGCCTCGAAATAAAACAGTCAAACTAAAAACTCCGGGATTGACATTAAAGCGCAAAATCCTGGGAGTTTGGGCGCAAAGCCCCCATGAAGAAGCCAGTCATTTTTTTGCATATCCATGTACAGATTCTTATGAGGAGCCCTTATTTTCTAGTGCCTCGTGCCTGTTGCCTGTTGCCTTCTTTCGAGACCCTTCGCGAGATTCTTATTGTTTCTTATCCGTGCAAACCCGTCTCATCCGTCCCATCCGTGTTCTATTTTCCACAATACGATATACGCATCACCCTTCTCTACCACGGCCAGCCCATAATGTCAACAAAATCCCAACCTTTCACCTCCTCTTTCCTTCCCCGACCGCCCACTCCAACTCCGCCCTTTGTCTGACTTCTAACTTCTACCCCCTCCCCCAACTGGTCCGCCCTCTTTTCTCCCCCGACCCCTCCGCTCTCCACCCATCCACTTTTCATCAAAACATAGTACAAACATACTACAAACTACATACAAACATAGTGCAAACATAGTACAAACCACATCACTTTTCATCAGAATTCATCCAAATTTCGCCGAATTTCGCACTTTTTTCTTACCCATCTTGCCTAATCGTTATAATCGTTACGCAAAAATAAGCACTTACATCAATTCCAGCAACGTAAAATAAGCACTTACATCAATTCCCCACAACCAAAAATAAGCACTTACATCAATTTCCAACACGAAAAATAAGCACTTACGTAAAATTCGCTATCTTTCCTTATTCTCTCCATAATTTCAGCCGTTTTTGTATATTTTGAAGATATTTATTGGATTTTTCCTGGCTGCAATTGCCAGGTTTTCTGGTGCTTGTCATAAGTCTTTTTTTTACAAAATGTTATGTCTTGCCATCGGCGTTTGTTGTGAATGTGAAATATATAAAAAAAACAAGAAAAAAGATTGACAAAACCGGTTTGTTCAGGGTACAATAGCGTGTGATTAGCATCGAGTCGATGATGCCTCTATAGGCAGGGTCGCATTGAAAAGTTAAGTTAGCTATTGAGAACCCAGAGAGAGAGACGAAGGTTTTTCTGTCTGGGTTTTTTTGTTACTACTGTGTTTACAAGAACTTGTAGCCGGTTTTGCGGCGAAAGGCGAAACTAAGACAAGGAGAAGGGAAATGAAGTTTACAGGGATGGTTTGTGTTGTGTTGGGGTTGATTATGGCTTTTTCGGCGACGGCGGTTTGTTGCGACAGGCCCTGCATGTCTCCTCTGATAGCCTGCGATGAATGGAAACCTCACCGGATATACAAGAATTATGTAGCGCTTTGCATTGCCGAGCAGGCAGACGAAAACGACTGGGACATCGGCTTATGCGTTACCGAGATGGGCAAGCAACCGAAAAAGAAATATCACCATAACAGATGGAAAGCCGGTCACTTAAACGATTTTTCGCTTGAATTTACCAAGGCGACAGGAGAGGTTACGTTCTCTATCTGCGATGGGGAAAATCCGCCAATTGTGCTCTCCAATATCTACCCTGATTATATTGGTCGAGGGATGGAAGATTTGCATATAATGGCATGTTCGTCGAAATCCGGCTTGCTTAGTCGATGGACATCTACTCAAGTGCGGGATATCCTGGTCAATGGCGAGGAGCCTGATGGTAACGTAAATGTTGAGAGCAGCGATAAGAATTACACTTACGTTACGATAAGCGGTCTTGGTTGCGATGATTTCATCATTACCGGCAAGATTCGCTGTTATTGGCTGCTTAAATTGTATCAGAAGAGGATTCAGGTTTACTTTCGATTTGGCGAACCGTGCGATCCTTCAGTGGATATCCAAGGTCTTCCCGGTGACTTGAACGGTGATTGCGTTGTTAACTTCGGGGATTTTGGTATTGTCTCATCCAACTGGCTCGAGACCGGTTGCGGCGAGCCTGGCTGGTGTCAAGGCGGTGACTATGACTTGAGTACTGAAGTCGATCTTCTGGATTTGAGTTTTTTGGCGGAAAACTGGCTGGATAAATATTACGGCGGCGGTTGCGGAACCGAGGAAAGTCCTTATCTTATTTACACGGTCGAACAGTTGAATGCCATCGGTGTAAATCCGAATGACTGGGATGCGCACTTCAAGGTTATGGCCACTTTGGATTTGGCTGAGTACCATACCGGTAATTCATTTAATACGATAGGCAGTCCGGAAATTCCGTTCAGCGGCGTTTTTGACGGCAATGATTTTGAGATTATAAATTTCAGTCAGGGGGAGCAATCTGAAGATATTGTAGGGTTATTCAGGGTTGTTGACGGTCCGGATGCGGTGATCAAGAACCTTTGGTTGATAAATCCCACGGTTGAAGTGGCAGGTGATGCAGAAGGTACTTCGATTTGTCATTATGCCGGTGCTCTTGTCGGAAAGATGTTGCAGGGAACAATATTCCGCTGTCATGTGGAGACTATAGATGAGGAAGGCGAAGTCGCCGGTTATCCGGGTTTGGCGGAAACGATAGGAGCTAATTATATCGGCGGTATGATCGGGTTCAATGCTGGTACGATTTTAGAGAGTTCGGCGATGATTGATGTTTCCGGATATGATTATGGCGGCGGTTTGTGCGGATGGAACGAAGGTACGATTGAAGAGTGTTTCTCTGCCGGTGTGACTGTTTCGGGACACGACCAGATCGGCGGTCTGGTAGGTCAGAATGCTTCCGGCGGTGTCATTTTGAATTCGTACTCACGAAAAGAGGTTTTCTCTCACGATCAGACTGGAGGTCTGGTCGGGCAGAACGATGGTGTTGTTGAAAAATGCTATGCAACAGGTCATGTTATGGAAAACAGCGATAACCGAGGTGGCTTGATCGGCGAGAACGAGAACGGTACGGTTATAGGCTGTTTCTGGGATATTGAGACCTGCGGCGAGCTTAACAACAATGAAGTCGGAACCCCGTTATTTACGGCCGAGATGCAAGCTGAATTGACTTACACCGCTGCCGGATGGGACTTTACGACGCCTGTGTGGAGTATCTATGAGGCCATTGATTATCCTGTGTTCTGGTGGGAGGTGATTCCGGTTCCCAGTCCGATGCTGTGGGAAGTGGAGCCCTACGCGACCGGCGCATATTCGATAAAGATGGAGGCCTCACAGGCGGTATCCTGGGACGGCGGCGGCGTTGAGTATTACTTCGAGTGCACTGCCGGTGGCGGTCACGATAGCGGTTGGCAGGACAGTGCCGAGTATGAAGATACGGGTCTTGCCGAGATGAGTTCGTACTCGTACCGCGTGAATGTTCGCGACAAGACAGTGAATCACAACGAATCCGGGTACTCTCAGGAGGCTTCGGCTACGACGCAGCGTGATATTATTGCACCTGTTCCAAACCCATTGATGTGGGCCTCTGTGCCAAGTATGCTCAATGCGACCACCTCAACGATGACGGCCATGACTGCCTGGGATGAAAATGGCGGTATAGAATACTATTTTGCCAACGTTACTGATCCGAACCACGACAGCGGCTGGCAGGCAAGCCCTGTCTATGAGGATAGCGGTTTGACAGAATTGTCAATATACTGTTACGATGTTAAGGCACGTGATTTGTCAGACAATCTCAATGAAACCTCTTATCGAGGGCTCGCATCGTGTGTGATAACCGGTGACGCTACATCTCCGGCACCTGGTCCGACGTGGGTCTCACCGCCTGCTGCGACCGGGCCGTACTCGATAGTTATGACAATTTCTACGGTTACGGATGCCAGTGGTGTAGAATATAAATTCTATAATCTTACGGTTTCGGGCCACGATAGTGGTTGGCAGGACAGTACCACTTACGAAGACACCGGTCTGGAGTTGCTGACAGAATATACTTATCAGGTTGTGGCTCGCGACAAGTCACCATATCACAATGAAACGGCGCCCAGCCCCACAGCTTCCGCTACGACGGAAGATGACGTTTCCGCCCCTGATCCTGATCCGATGGAGTGGGCTTTGTTTCCAAGCGCGGCGGGGCCTCACTCGATAACCATGACCGCTGCGACCGCCTCTGACGGCGGCGGTGTCGAGTATTACTTCGAGTGCACGGTCGGCGGCGGTAACAGCAGCGATTGGCAGGCCAGTCCTGTTTATGTGGACACCGGTCTTGGTCTGGAATCGCAGTACACTTACAGGGTCAAGTCCCGTGACAAGTCTCACAATTACAATGAGACCGAATGGTCAGATGAGGTTACCGGCACGACGGATCGCGATACGACAGCTCCTACACCCGATCCGATGTCATGGGAGTTGGTTCCGTCGGTGGTTCCCGGTGAGAATACTATAACCATGACGGCCACGACAGCAGTGGACGATGAAGGAGGACCGGTAGAATATTACTTCTATAATCTTACCGCTCCCACTCATGACAGCGGATGGCAGTCAAGTCGCGAGTACACGGACACGGATCTTGATACCAACTTATATACGTATCAGGTTAAGGCCCGTGATGTACATTACTCCGATTTGGGAGAAGAGTGGTACTATAATGAAACTGCATGTTCAGATGAAGCTTCCGATACTACGACTCCGCAGACAGTCGTGACAGAAACCTTCTACAGCGTGGCGTCGGACGACGGACGTATATGGGACGACGGATCCGGAGTTTGGGATTTTGTCGAACATCCTCTTTCGTGGTATCGTGGTTGCGAGCCCGTGGATGCGACTAATTTTGCTTTGCGTCTTGGCGATTACGGCAAGTACGGATATCGTAGTGTAGTTTCCTTTGACACCTCATCGCTGCCCGAGGATAGCGTCGTGGATACAGTCAAACTCATATTGACCCGCGCCGGTCAGGCTGATCCTCTTAATAATCATCCGTTTGCCTGGGGCGGAAGTTGCCTTGTTGATATTCGCAATCCCTACTTCGGCACCAGTGTTGCCTTAGAAAACAATGTGCAGACCAATGACGACTGGCGTACGTCAGGCGGCGACACCGCCGCTGTGGCGAGCTTCGATATTTCATTGGGAGCGGCATCAGATCCCGGTGAGAATGGTGTTATGGAGTCAACTTCATTTAACGCGGATGGTTTGTCGAGAATCAACGTAAGTGGCACCACCCAGTTGAGAGTTTACCTGACCCAAAGGATAAATGACCCGGATGATGTTAATGCTGATTATGTATGCTTCTATTCCGGAGAATATGAAATCGCCGGTTATCGTCCCAAGCTCGAGGTCACGTACAAAACCCGTTCTCCGATGGTCACATTCAACGGTATAGCCGGACATGACGGACGGGTGTACGATACGAACGGAAGCGGAGTAGGCGCGGGCAACAATTCCGTCGAAGCCACTAACTACGCCTTGCGCTTAGGCGATTATTATAGTGATGGCCAAAACCACTCATATCGGACGGTAGTTTCGTTTGATACTTCATGGTTGCCGGACGATTGTGAAATAGCATCGGCCAGACTCCAGTTGACCCGCGGCTTTTATGGTCCGGAAAAGCTGCCTACCCCCATCGAAATGGACAATCCATTCGATTGGGGTGGAAGCTGTAAGATTGATATTGCCATGGGCCATTTAGGCACCGATGTTGCTCTTGAGAATTGTGATTACGAGGCCGTAGCCGATGCTACGGGTATTGCCACCTTCTCGGAAGATCCGGGACGTGAACAGCCGATGGTTTCAAGTGAATTCAGCGCTGTCGGCAAAAATTATATTAGTAAAACGGGCATAACCCAGTTAAGAGTGTATCTCACGTTGCCGACGAATAACGACAGTAAATCCGATTATTTGGGTTTCTATTCAGGAGAATACGCGTCACAACAGGAATTGAAGGTGCCCAAGCTAATAATTCGGTATGTGGAGCAATAAAAAGGGCAGACTTTTTGCGAAGAGATTACAGTTATTGGCCCTTCTTAAGGGCCGATAACTGTTCATTGGAGGGTTTTGTTGGTGTTGGAGGGTTATTGGAGAGCCATGGTGAGGGTTATTGGAGAGCCATGGTATGAATAAACCGGACAGCAGCGTTATCAATCGTGTTGTGTTTGTTTTTCGGTTCGTGGCTATCTTGGAAACAAGAACATTTAGGAGAAGAAAAGGATGTTTAGAACAGCTAAATATGGTCTGTGTTCGGATGAGAGAAGGTCAAAGATGAGTGTTCGATTGGTTTTGTTTGGTTTGGCAGTAGTGTTCTCATTTGCCGGCAGTAGTATGGCTCAGGAGCCGGTGATGAACCCCGGTAACGGCGTTAATCTGGAGGATTTCGCTGTTCTTGCCTATTACTGGATGGCGACAGATTGCGCGTCCCGCAGCGATTGCGGAGGGGCGGATTTTGAGCCGGATGGCGACGTGGATATAGATGATCTGGAGGCTTTACTATGGGATGGCGTACAAGGCAATTGGCTTAATGGGTCAGACCTTCTGGAATGCCAGGCGGTCTTCTATAGCATAGGCGCTGAAGACGGGCGTGTGTGGGACACTAACGATGGTATTGGCGTCGGCTTCAAGGCTGTTGATACGCTAGCCGTGGACTATCCTATATCCTTACGTTTGGGCGATTCAGTGCAGACGTCGGAGTGGCACCTGACATATCGGACTATACTGTCGTTTGACACGTCATTAGCATTGCCGGAAGTTTGTAACATAACGGCCGCTACGCTTGAATTGACCCGTGGCAGTGAGGACTACTGCGTATCAAATCCGTTTGACGGTTGGGGTGGAACCTGTAAAATTGATCTAGATTCTCAGTTTGGCGGCAGTACCGCTCTTGCGGCTATGGATTGGCAAGCCGCCGCAGATGCTGAATATATCGCGGAGTTCCCGGCAGAGTCATACCCGGACGCCGACGATCTGCCGATGGAATCGACCCCGTTCAGCGGCAGTTCGTTGGGTCTGATCAATACAAACGGCAAGACGCAGTTTAGAGTTTACTTTGAGAACTCGACTAATGGAGATGAGAACACTGACTATTTAGGCTTCTGGTCGGGAGATAGTTATGCACCGGAGCAGTACCGACCCAAACTTAAGATCACCTACCTCACCACGCGTACGACTACGGTGACGTTTACCAGTATAGGCGCTGAGGACGGACGTGTCTGGGACATAGATAATGGTGGTACAGGTGTGGGTTATCTTGCTACTGGCGCTGGCGATGGTTTCAAAACTTTCCGAGTGGGTGATACCTATGATGTCCATAATTATGGATACCGAAATGTACTGTCGTTCGACACATCATCGCTGCCGGATGGGTATGAGGTGACTGCGGCCTGGCTGGAATTGACTGACTATGGATACAACCAAGGTGACAGCCCATTTGGTGATCCTGACACCTGGGGAAGCTGCGTTGTTGACGTTAAAAGCGGTTTCTTCGGTACCGTGGCGGGGTTGGAGAATGTCGATTTTGAGTCTGGCGAAGATTATGTTGCCGCGACGTTCGATACGGCCCCGGCCGGTGAGGGAACAAAAATAGTATCGAGTGATTTTGACGCTGGCAGTCTTGCTTACATCAACAAAACCGGTAAGACCCAGTTGAAGGTTTACTTCAACAAGGTATCCTCTAATATGGATGGCAATGCCGACTATGTGAGCTTCTATTCCGGAGATTTTCCAGGTAGTAAAGAACCAAAACTTGTGGTTCAATATTACATAAATGATTGAAGATAACATTTTAGTTGGATGAATCGGTAGGGCCGCGGGCTTGCGCTTGCGGCCCTTTTTTCTGCTGAAGGTTGGCCCAACAAACACATTGGCAGATTCCCGCCTGGAAAGACCGATAGTTCGACTTTCATTACCACAGGCACGGCCAAGAGGGCCTGGGCACGTCCGCTGGTGATCTGGCGATTTTACCCTGAGTGGCAGTCAACAGTTGCCAGTCCTGCCTGGTCAAAAAAACTTCTTGAAATCGTTGAAAAAAGAGACAATAATCAGTATAACTATGTTAAAGGAAGATAATGATGAAAACAACAATCCATTCCCGGTCAGCCATGCCTTTGCGACAGTGCCTTTTTCTGCTTTGGATGGGGATAATCGCCGTTATGTCCCCAGATCGGCTTGTTTGCGGGCAGGAGCCGACGGGAAATTCCCTGGAGATAAGAACCGAAGAAGATTATTTTTCCGCCTATATCAATGGGCAAATGGCCCTTCGATATAAATATAAACAGGTTCCGTTCAAACCCTACATCAAGGAATTATATACACCTTTGGGTCTGAATATTTTACTTGATTCGCCATCGGATCATGTTCACCATCGCGGTGTGATGTTTGCGGTCGTAGTTGACAACATTGGTTTTTGGGAAGAAACAGACACTTCCGGCAAACAGGTTCACGAAGAAAACTTCAGCGTTTCAACCGTTTCGGATGAGAACGAGCTGCGGGGAACATTCTCGGATACTCTTAACTGGGTCGATCCCAAGACAGATGAGTTGTTATTGAATGAGAAAAGATGTGTTAGCGTCCAACGGATTAAGGGTGTGAGGGCGACACTGCTTACGTGGGAGTCAAAACTGGCAGTTCCCACAGCAAAGAAGAAAGTGACCCTGTTCGGCAGTCATTATGACGGCCTTGGAATGCGTTTTATTCGCTCAATGGATGGTAACGGGATTTTTTTAAATGCGGACGAAAACCAGGGCGAAATATTCCGTGGCGAAGAGCGGCTGGTTCGCTCTTCGTGGTGTGCTTACACCGCCAGGGCCGGGGAAAAAGAGATAACGGTGGCCATGTTTGATGACCCGGCTAATGTGCGGTATCCGGCAACATGGTTTACCATGGCCAAACCTTTTGCGTACCTTTCGGCAACGATGAGTCTGCACACCCAGGCACAGGAGTTAAGCTGCGAAAAGCCGATTACCCTGCGATATGGTATTGCTTTGTGGGATGGAAAGATTGACTCTAAACAAATTGAATCGCTATACCAGAGGTGGCTTGAGACATTGAAAACAGATCAGAAAAAGGACCCTCAAAACAAGGAGAATAGTAATGACTGAGCGTGTTAATACAGGCAAAAGCAGTGAGGAATCGGGGCTGACACGGCGGAAATTTCTGCAAAAAGCTTCGGCGATGGCGGCGATAGCTTCCACGGGGATTGCCTCCGATGCCTTCTCCCAGAATAAATCCCCCAATGAAAAACTCGGAATCGGTGTAATCGGAACCGGCGGCCGGGGAAACAGCCATCTTGAAATGCTTAAATGGATGAAGGATCAGGGAGATAATATTGAGATCGTGGCAGTGTGTGATATCTATCTGCCTCGGCTGGAAAAGGCTGCCAAGACATATAATGCCAAGGCCTATTCCGATCACCGGGAATTGCTGGCGGATAAGAATGTGGATGTTGTCTGTATCGCCACGCCTGACCATCACCACGGTTACCAGGCCATCGATGCCATCCGGGCCGGCAAGGATATTTATTGTGAAAAGCCCGTAACCCACTGGCGCAGTTTGAACTGACCAAGAAGCTGGCTGAAGTTGCGGCCCAATCAGACTGCGTTTTCCAACTCGGCACCCAGGCGATGAGTGATTCGGCCTGGCATCAGATGAAGAAACTTGTTCAGGAAGGTCTTATCGGTAAGCCTCTCTATGGCGAGACGGGTTTTTTCCGCATTGGCGACTGGGGTGAACGCGGCATGGCTGTTGACGACCCCAATGCCAAGCCCGGGAAGGACCTTAATTGGGAAGCCTTTCTGGGTGATGCACCTAAACGGACGTTTAGTGTGGACCGCTATTTTCGCTGGCGTCTGTTCGAAGACTATGCCGGCGGACCCGTGACAGATTTGTATCCTCATTGCTTAACCCAGGTAGTTGATATACTCTCAGTGGGCTTTCCCGAAAGTGTTGTGGCTCTTGGAGGTATCCATCGCTATGACTATGAACTCCGCGATGTGCCTGACACGTTTAATCTGATCGCCCAATATCCCGAAAAAGTGACTATTACCGTTATGGGTACCCAGGCTAATGATTATAATACCACTGATCAGCGAGGGGCCGGAAACCGTTGCCCTGTTATTCGTGGCTGGGATGGCACGTTGACAATCCAAAACAACAAGGAAGTCGTTTTTACTCCGTTACAGGTTCGGGAAGCAAAAGCTCCCCAGCGTATTCCCATTGAACGGGCGGAAAACAACGTAGAGCATTGGCGGAACCTGATCGAGTGCTCTCGAGGGCGGAACAAGCAGACATGGAGCCCGATGGACCTGGCTTTTAAGACCCAGACGGTGCTGCAGATGGCCATGCTGGCACATAAGAACGTCAAAACAGCCCGGTTTGACTCAAAAGCCAAGGAAATTATTCTTTAAGCTGGAAAGCAGGAGTAGTCAGGAAGGATAAAGTGATGAGAGATGTCAGATTAAAGTAAAAGGTAATGCTGTGCTAAATAACGAAATGTCACGTCGTGATTTCTGCAGGATAACCGCTCAAGGCGCAGGCGCTATCGCAATGTCAAATGTCGTATCGTCATCCGTCTTTGGAAAGGGAAGTTCTATGAGCAACATAAAATTGGGTGTAAACATGGAATTCGTCCGCCACGCAGACAAGTCCTTTGAGTGGGGAGTCGAAAAAGCCGCACAGATCGGCTATGAGTATGTTGAGCCGATGGTGCATTGGGGACGCGAACTTCTAAGCGAAGCGGGATATTTTCACAGCGTATCAATGCTCGACGACCCTTACCGCATAAAGCGCGCCTGCGAAAAGGCAGGTGTGAAGATATCAGGACTTTCCTCCCATGCCCCCCTGTGTAAGCCGGAGATCAGCACTGAATATCTCAAGCAGGCTGTTCGTTTCGCTGCTGAGTGCGGTGCGCCAGTGGTTAATACGGACGAGGGGCCAAAACCGGGCTGGACGACGGAAGAAGAAGATCATGTCCTGATGAGATATGTGCTGAAAGAAGTGTCAATGGTTGCAGAGCCCAGAGGCATAAAGATCGGTCTGGAACCGCATCAGCAATACAGCAAGACTCCAAAAGGCCTTGCCCGTATATTCAAGCTGGTCGATTCACCTGCAATCGGGATCAACTTCGACACCGGTAACAGCTATCTTGGCGGACAGGATCCGCATCAATGGCTTGAGAGCGTCAAAGGAGACCTGATCCATCTACACGCAAAGGACATCTCTGTGGCCCAGTCACAGGATGAACGCGGCAAGGTTACCGGCACACCGGTCGGCTGTGCCTGCGGTGATGGCGTTATCGACTGGAAACGTGTTATCGAAATCTGCAAAACTATCCCCAACGAAATAGTATTCAGCGTAGAGTGCGGCACCATAGAACAGGCTCAGCGGAGTATCAAGCACCTGAAAAGCCTTATTTGAAATCTTTTTAATGGCTCACTTAACTTTCGCACTTTTTATAGCCCGGCGGAAGGTGAGGTCAGGTTTTGGCGATTTTGCGGCGGCTGGGAGATTTGGCGACGATTTCACGAGTGGGGGCAGTACGGATGGTATCGGAAACGACGGGAGTTTTTTCGCTGAGGTCGAACTTGCCGACATTACGTAGTCTGCGGTAGCGGTTTTCTATGAGATTTTCGATTTTATAGCGGCGCAGGTCTCGGATGGTTTTGATCAGGTGTGTTTCAAGGTTGTGGACCGCTTCGTGTGGGTTGCGGTGAGCGCCGCCGAGTGGTTCGGGGATGATATGATCGACGACTCCCATTTTTGCCAGGTCTCCGGCGGTGAGTTTAAGGGCCTCGGCGGCCCTTGGGGCCTCGGCGCCGTCCTTCCATAGGATGGCGGCACATCCCTCTGGAGAAATGACCGAGTAGTAGGCAAACTGCATAATGTCCAGGCGGTCTCCTACGCCAATACCCAGGGCGCCGCCGGAACCTCCTTCGCCAATGACAACACACACAATGGGGACCGTCAGGGCTGCCATTTCCATGAGACTGACGGCAATGGCCTGAGCCTGGCCGCGTTCCTCGGCGCCGATGCCTGGATAAGCGCCTGGCGTATCGATCAGACAAACGATGGGTAGCTGGAATTTCTCAGCCAGTTTCATTTTGAGCAGTGCCTTGCGGTATCCCTCCGGGTGGGCGCAACCAAAATTACAATCGATTTTTTCTTTGGTGGATCGGCCTTTGTTATGACCGACGATCATAACTTTTTCGCGGCCGATGTGACCAAAACCGGTAATTATGGCACGATCGTCGCCAAAACAGCGGTCGCCGTGTAATTCTCGAAAGTTTTTGACCATCATGTCAAGATAGTCTGGCACCAAGGGCCGACGAGGATGGCGGGAGACCTGAACCGTCTCCCAGGCGGAAAGATTGTTGTATATTTTATTTGTCAGACCGACGAGATTAGATCGCAACTGACGGATTTCCGGGGAATAATCGATTCCCTTGACGCTCTGTAGGGACTGTAGCTCGGCAATCTGCGTTTCCAGGTCGGCCAAGGGCTTTTCGAAATCCAGGCAACCGTTGCCGTTGGGATTATTCGATACCGCGATGTTTAAATCGCCTAAATTGTTGGTCTGCCTCATCAGTATGCTCATCCTGGCTATTAGTGACACTCCCGAGCCTGGCTAATTGCAACAAACAACCCGGGATAATGGCTCTTATGCCAACTTAACGGGGCAACGTAAGTTAAAAACAGATTCTCAAGTTAACTGGCAATAAGATACTAAACGAACAATGATACTTGATGTAAAAGCCGATAGCAAGAAAAAATTTGACATCTTTGGGGACTGCGGATACTCTTAGGTTGTTGACCACCGGAAACATGGAGGTTGTAAAGTTGTGAAAACAAAGGAATTAGAGAGTATATCTATAATAGGATTGGGGCTGCTGGGCGGGTCTTTGGGCCTGGCGGTCAATCGTGTATTTCCGCAAGTAAGGCGTTTTGGGTACAGTCATCGGGCGGTTACGCGTGATAAAGCACTTGCCGCCGGTGTGATCGATGTCAGTTGCGCGACGGTGGGCGAGGCGGTAAGCCAGGCACAATTGGTTGTATTGACCAGTCCGATCGGGACATTTGAAGGTCTGATGAAGGAGATGGCTGACTTTTTACCCAAAGGCTGTGTGGTGACGGATGTTGGCAGTACCAAAGTATTTCCGATACGCTGGGCCGGCAGGTATTTACCCACGAGGGTCGAGTTTTTGGGTTCGCATCCGATAGCCGGTTCGGAACAGCGAGGCGTGGAATTTGCGCGGGCCGATCTTTTTGACGGGTCGCACTGCATTATTACGCCAACAGCCAAAACGACTCAGAAAACCATCAGATTCTTGTCTGAATTCTGGCAAGGACTGGAAATGCAGGTTTCTCAAATGAAACCGGCAGAGCATGACCGTGTGCTGGCGCGGATCAGTCATCTGCCGCATGTGCTGGCGGTGGCGTTGGTGAACAGCTCCGATCCTCAACAGATGCTGATGTGCGGCAAAGGATTTCTGGATACAACGCGAATATCGTCAGGGCCGCCGGGAGTGTGGCGTGATATCCTGATGAGCAATGCGGCTAATACCAAAGCGGCAATCGAACGAGTGATAAAAGAACTGGAGCAAATAGAAAAAGCTCTGCAGGACGGTAACGATAAAGCGATTATGAAAATGCTGAGTAAAGCCCAGGCCAAACGGAATGGTCTGGTCGAAAGGAAACTAAGACGGAAGGAACTGCCGATATAATGACGCACCGTATCGAGGTATTTAACAAACCTGAGTATCTGGATGTCCATGGCGAAGAAGTATCAGCCGATATCAGACAACTGGGAATAGAGACAGTAGAAGTAGTTCAGTCAATGCGGGTTTTCCTGATTGAAGGAGAGTTTGACGACAAACAACTGCATCAGATTGCTGTGGAGCTTTTGGTTGATCCGGTAAGCGAAGGATATCAACTTGGCCGGACAGGGGCGCCGGCCGGATTGGCGCAGGCGACGTTGCTGGAAGTGCATCTCAAGCCGGGGGTAACCGATCCCGTAGCGGATTCGGCGGTGATGGCTATTACCGATATGGGGCTTAAGGCCCGAAGTGTGCGTACGGCACGAAAATACATCATTCTGGGTAGTCTGAGCAATAAGCAAAAGCAGACGATCGCTCAAAAGGTTCTGAGCAATGATTGCATAGAAGAAGTAATTTTCGGAGCCGATGACCAGCCGCCCAGTTGGCATGTCAAAGCTTATCAACTCGAAATAACGCATCTGCCGATAAGGCAGATGGAAGATCGGGAGCTGGAAGGTCTGAGCAAACGGATGGATCTTTTTTTGAATTCGGCGGAGATGCGGGCAATTCGGGATTATTACCGCCGACTGGGGCGGGAACCGAGCGACGTCGAGCTGGAAACGCTGGCGCAGACATGGAGTGAGCACTGTGTGCACAAGACATTTCGCGGTGTGATCGAACTAACCGAAATCGATAAAAACGGCGATGAGCGAAAGAATACTATTGATAATTTATTGAAATCAACCGTGGCCCGAGCGACCCGTGAATTGGACAAACCATGGTGCATATCGGTATTCAAGGATAATTCCGGTGTGGTTGCCTTTGATGAGGACTTTGCGGTCTGCTTCAAGGTTGAAACGCATAACCATCCATCGGCAATCGAGCCTTACGGCGGCGCGGCAACCGGGATAGGAGGATGTATTCGTGATCCGATGGGGACCGGATTGGGGGCCAAGCCTATTGCCAATACGGATATTTTTTGCTTTGCCGAGCCGGACAAGGGTGTCGATCAGTTGCCGGCTGGAGTTTTGCATCCGCGGCGTGTGATGAAAGGAGTTGTCAGCGGGGTGCGTGATTATGGTAATCGGATGGGAATACCGACGGTCAATGGGGCGGTGCTGTTCGATGACCGTTATATAGGCAATCCGCTGGTATTTTGTGGGAATATCGGTTTGATACCGCGTGAGAAGTGTTTCGGCTGCGTCCCGGAGGGTAGTCTGATAATGGTGGTGGGCGGGCGAACCGGACGGGACGGCATCCATGGCGCTACGTTTAGCAGCGGTGAGATGACGCATGAACATGAATCATTGTTTTCCCATGCGGTGCAGATTGGTAACGCGATCACCGAAAAAAAGATGCTCGATACGCTGATCAAGGCCCGTGACGAGGGATTGTATGTGGCTATAACCGATTGCGGAGCTGGTGGGCTTAGCAGCGCAGTGGGCGAAATGGGAGAAAAACTGGGGGCAGTAGTCGATCTGGAAAAGGTGCCGTTGAAGTATGATGGGCTCAACTATACCGAAATATGGATCAGCGAAGCGCAGGAACGAATGGTTATCGCAGTGCCGCCGGAAAACCTGGAAAGAATAAAGGAGATATTCGCCAGTGAAAATGTGGAAGCGACGGTCATCGGCAGGTTCGGAAATGATGGGAAACTGGAACTGCGTTATAACGGCCAGACGGTTGGCGAGTTGGATATGGAGTTTCTGCATAACGGGCTGCCAAAATATACGCGAAAGGCTGTTTGGCGGATGCCGGACCTGATCGAACCGGAACTCCCTGAAAAAACGGATTATACCGATGACCTCAAGAAGATACTGGCTGACTACAACGTTGCCAGTAAGGAATGGGTCGTCCGGCAGTATGATCACGAGGTGCAGGGCGGCTCAGCGATTAAGCCGATGGTCGGGGTGGAAAATGATGGACCTGGCGACGCGTCGGTGATCAGGCCAATTCTGAGTAAGGATATGGGTGTTGCGATCGGATGCGGTATCTGTCCGCAATACAGTGATATCGATCCCTATTGGATGGCGATGGCGGCGATTGACGAAGCGGTGCGCAACGTCGTGGCGGTGGGGGGGGTGCCTGGGCGGATAGCGCTCCTGGATAACTTCTGCTGGGGTAATTGCGATAAGCCGGACCGGCTGGGTGGACTGGTGCGGGCTGGTCAGGGCTGTTATGACGCGGCGATGGCGTACGGGACACCATTTATTTCCGGTAAGGATTCGCTCAATAACGAGTTTGTTACCGAAAACGGCGAAACGATCAATATTCCGGGAACCCTGCTGATCAGTGCAATGGCGATGGTGGAAGATGTTAATCGCTGTGTTACGATGGATGCCAAAAAGGCGGGGGATTTGATTTTGATTATAGGAGAGACGAAAGACGAACTGGGGGCGTCTTGTTATTACAAAGGACATGGGCAACTCGGTGCGAATGTACCGCGGGTGGATTTGCAGGCGGGACCGAAAGTGATAGCGGCGGTGGCTGAGGCGATTAGAGAAGGATTGATAGCCGCGTGTCACGACTGCAGTGAAGGAGGGTTGGCGGTGGCATTGGCGGAGATGGCCTTCGCGGGTGGACTCGGAATTGAAGCTAACCTCGGTAATGTGCCGTGTAGTCGGAATGTTTTGCGCAATGATCAGGTGCTGTTCAGTGAAAGCACATCACGATTTATAGTCGAGATTGCTCCGGAGGGCCTTGGCAGGCTGGCGGAGATTTGCAAAAATATACGGTTCGGCGAGATTGGTAAGGTAACAGACCAGACGAGGCTGATTATTAAAGACGCAGGCAACAAAAAAGTTGTCGATGCGGGAATAGCGGATTTGAAGGAGGCGTGGCAGAAACCGTTACGCTGGTGAAAACGGAAAGTTGGCAATAAAGCATAGCTGAGTTGTGTGCAGGCGTGCTACGCATTATAGGTAAAAACGAAGTTTATGGCAGAAATAAGAGTATTAGTATTGCGGACGGCGGGGACGAATTGCGATCAGGAGATGTGCTGGGCGTTCGATATGGCAGGTGCCAAAGCGGAGACGGTTCATGTCAATCGGTTGATTGGCGAACCGGAGGTGCTGGCGGATTATCAGATATTGGCGCTTCCGGGCGGGTTCAGCTACGGTGATGATATCGCGGCAGGTAAGATACTGGCTAACCAACTGATCCATCATTTCAACGATCAGGTGCGGCAGTTCATAGATGCTGATAAACTGGTGCTGGGGGTTTGTAATGGTTTTCAGGTGCTGGTGAAGGCAGGAATACTGCCGGGTGTAAACCATAACGGGACAAAACTTCACACAACGATTACCTATAATGATTCGGGTAAATTTGAGGATCGCTGGGTGTATCTGGAGCCGGGGACGGATAAATGCGTGTTTGTCGATCCATGTCAGCGTATTTATCTGCCGGTGGCGCACGGGGAGGGAAAAGTCTGCTTTGCACGGGAAGAACTTCTGGAGCAGGTGAAAGAAGATGGGCAGATAGCGTTTCGATATGTCGATAAAGACGGCAAATTCGGCGACTATCCGGTTAACCCGAACGGTTCGACTGATCACATAGCAGGCTTGTGCGATCCGACCGGTCGGGTGTTGGGGTTGATGCCGCACCCGGAACGGTTTGTGCATCGGACACATCATCCACGCTGGACACGAGAGGATGTACAGCAAGCTGACGGGCTGAATATTTTTACGAATGCGGTGCGATATTTTGAGTAGAGATTCGCTAAAGAAGATATGCTCAGGCAGGGAATGTGGGCATACATCGCTATAGTGGAGATGTTGGTGAGTAAAGTAAAAGTTAAGCAAGGGAATAAAACGAGTAGGTGGTGTATTGCTCCGGTTTGGGAAGATCGCAAGGAGTTGGCAGGTAAGCTGCGCGTATCGGAGCTTGTGGTGCAACTGCTGCGTAATCGAGGTGTGAGCAGTTTTGAAGAGGCGCAGAAGTTTTTGCAGCCGAGTCTTAACGATTTGATCGAACCCGAAAGACTGCTGGGAATGGCCGCGGCGGTAAAACGGATCCGTCGTGCGATCAGTAATAACGAAAAAATCGTTATCTATGGTGATTATGATGTTGACGGGATTGCGGGGGTGGTGATTTTGTGGCGGTGCCTGAAACTGGCGGGGGTGGAAGTGGAATATTATGTGCCGCACCGGATCGAGGAGGGCTATGGGCTCAACGTGGAAGCGATGGAGCAACTGGCCGAGCGTGGGGCCAAGCTGATTGTAACCGTGGATTGCGGAATAACGGCGCACAAGTCGGTTCAAAGGGCGGTGGAGTTGGGAATGGAACTGATTATTACCGATCATCATCAAATTGAAGGCCAACCGGCGCCGGCTCAGGTGATAGTACATCCGGATATGGAAGGACAGGATTATGCCAACAAATTCCTGTGCGGTGCGGGGGTGGCGTTCAAGCTGGCCTGGGCGTTAGGGCAGGAATTTTCTGGTACGAAGAAGGTGTCGGATGAATTTCGGGAGTTTTTGCTTTCGGCCACGTCGCTGGTGGCGTTGGGGACAATAGCGGATGTGGTGCCGCTTTTGGGTGAGAACAGATTGCTGGCACGGTTTGGACTGGAAGGGTTAGCCAACAGTGAGGATGCCGGGATCAAGGCGATAATAAAAGCAGCAGGACTGGAAGGACAAAAACTCGACAGTAGTCATATCGGATTTCGGTTGGCGCCAAAATTGAACGCGGCCGGGCGGATGGGTCATGCCCGTCTGGCGGTGGAGTTGTTCACAAAAAGCAGTTTCCAGCAAGCCCTGGAGATTGCTAATTACCTGGAGGGGCAAAATCGACTTCGGCAAAAGGTGGAAAAAGAGATCACCACTGAAGCGATGGCGCAGGTGGAACAGTTGAAATTGCAAGATAAAGAGTTGAAGGGAATTGTGGTGGCGGGAGAAGACTGGCACGCCGGAGTGATTGGTATTGTTGCCAGTCGAATTGTAGATAAGTACCATCGACCTGCTATCGTAATCTCGCATGCAAACGGTACGCACAGAGGTTCGTGTCGCAGCGTGAAAGGGTTCGATATGTGCCGGGGGTTGCAGAATTGTTCGCAGTATTTGCTTAGTTTCGGGGGACACGCCATGGCGGCGGGATTGACCATTGCACCGAACAAGACCGAGGCATTTCGCCAGGCATTTAATGATTGTGTCAACAAACATCTAAGCGAGGAAGATTTGGTCGATAGAATTGATATTGACGCGGAAGTGGGGCTGGATGAACTTGACGTGGCGGCAGTGGAGATGATCAAAAGATTGGAACCATTTGGAATGGGCAATCCCAGAGTGCAGTTGGTAATACGCAATTTGCAGTTGGTCGAGCAGCCCCGCCGGATGGGTAAAAAAGGAGCACACTTGCAATTTACCGTGGCCGCGGCGGGAGATAGTCAGGCACATTTGCGTCCCGGTGGGATAATGCGTGTGGCGGCATTTGGAAAAGCTAGTTGGGAGAAAAAGCTGATCGATGCGGAGAGTTTTGATCTGGTCTTCGAGCCGACAATTAATCGCTACAACGGCAATACGACGGTGGAAATGATCGCGAAAGACATTAAGCTATCCTGACAATAAGCGATAAAAACACGATGGCAGGGCGGCCGGAAGAATGGAGATTTTATTATTGACTTTGGGCGGCGGATGTGGTTTAATGAATGCTGGTTTACAGGAGTTCGGAAATGCCGCAAACGACCGTAAAAGTACAGTATTTTTGGTGGTGGCACAGTTGCCGCAGCCGTGAGCCTGCCGACTAGAGGTCTGGCATGTATTTTCATAAACCAAATCGCGGCTGAAAATCAGGTTGGCCGCGTTTTTTTTGTCTGGCAAAACAGGAGTAAACACAATGCAGAAGACATTTACAACTCAAGGCGGAATCAAAGTTGTCAGGACCAAGGAGGAGGTAGCCGTAACTGATGCCTTGACAGATGTTTACAAGAACATAGATCAGGCTAAAGGTTGCGTTTTAGCCAGTGACTATGACTACCCGGGTCGCTATTCACGATGGGATATCGGTTTTATCGATCCGCCGATCGAGATGATCAGCCGGGGCAGGAGCTTTACCTTGCGAGCTCTGAATGAGCGAGGGGAAATCATGCTGCCTATGCTGCTGGGGGCGGTGGCGGGAAATCCGCATGTGGAAAGTTATGAAGTCACAGACAAAGAGATTACCGGGGAAGTGATTCCCATGCCGAGCGATTTTCCGGAAGAACAACGCAGCAAACAGCCGAGTATTTTTTCGGTTTTGCGGGCGATATGCAGTTTGATGGCTTGTGACGATGAATATCTGAGCATGTTCGGAGCGTTTGGGTATGACCTGGTGTTCCAGTTTGAGCCGATCGAATTCAAACACGACCGCAGTAAAGTGGGTGCCGATTGTCATCTGTTTCTGCCGGACCGCGTGGTGGCGATAGATCGTCAAAAACAAAATGCCTTTAAGCTTTCTTATGAATTCACCGGTCTGCACGGCGGCAGTACCGAGGGCGTTCCCGTAACAGGCCAACGACAGGAAATGAGCAGGGGTATCTCTTCGACGGAGATAATGTGTGATCATCAGGAAGGCGAGTATGCCGGGAAAGTCGAACAGATAAGAGAGGGCTGCCGGTGCGGTGATTTCTTTGAGGTTGTGCTTTCACAGATGTTCAGCGTTAAGTGCGGTTATTTTCCGTCGGAGATATTTGCCCGTCTGCGCAAGAATAATCCCAGTCCGTATGATTTTCTGATTAATCTGGGCGATGAACAACTCATCGGAGCGTCACCGGAAATGTTTGTGCGTGTGAAAGGCAGGGAAGTGGAGACATGTCCGATCAGCGGTACTATCAGGCGCGGCGGCAGTCCCATGGAGGATTCCGAGCGGATCAGAGAACTGTTGTCGAGCAAAAAGGATGAATCGGAACTTACGATGTGCACCGATGTGGATCGCAATGATAAATCGCGGGTGTGTGTGCCGGGCACGGTACAACTGGTTGGACGGCGATTGGTGGAAAGTTATTCGCGATTGTTTCACACCGTCGATCACGTGAAAGGCGTTCTGCTGGATGATTGTGACATATTCGATGCGTTCTTATCGCATACGTGGGCCTGTACGCTGACCGGAGCGCCGAAACCCATCGCTATGCAGACCATCGAGAACCTGGAAAACAGTGCCAGGGGATGGTACGGCGGATGCGTAGGTTTATTCACTTTCGACGGACAATTAAATACCGGTATTACTATCCGAACAATCCATCTGCATGATAAAGTCGCCGAAGTGCGGGCCGGCGCTACGCTGCTGTATGATTCGATCCCGAATGAGGAAGATGAAGAAACACGCATAAAAGCGTCGGCATTCCTGCAGGCGGCAACCATAAAAGACTATGAAGATATTTCAGCGGTAGGGGGTCACTTAAAGATCAACAAAGGCAAACGCGTTTTGTTTGTGGATAATCTGGATAGTTTTGTGCATACGCTTGCCAATTACGTCAGGCAAACGGGGGTGGAAGTGATCACCTTGCGCAAAGGGTTCGACCCGGAAAAGCTCGACCAGATCAAGCCCGACCTGCTGTTTATCTCGCCGGGACCGGAAACGCCCGAAAAGTTGGGAGTACCTACATTGGTCGGACAAGCCGTAAAGCGTAATATTCCGATTTTCGGTGTGTGCCTGGGCCATCAGGGAATCGCCCAGTATTTCGGTGCCCAACTCGGCGTAATGCTCACGCCAATGCACGGTAAGGAATCGATGGTTTATCACAATCAGAAAGGGATATTCGAAAATGTGGCTAATCCATTTTCCAGCGGGCGATATCACAGCCTGTACGTCAAAAAGGATGCCTTGCCGGATTGCCTGGATATTATCGCCGAGACTGAGGACAAAATAATAATGGCCCTGGCACATAAGGAATTGCCGATCGCCTCGATCCAGTTTCATCCCGAATCGATTTTGACCTTGCAGGACAACGTTGGCCTGAAGATAATCGCCAATGTCATTGAATTGTTAACTTAGCCACAGAGGTCACAGAGAACTCAGAGGGAATTAAAAAATAACCAATGGCAACATAGAAGGAAATAATTAGACGCTTGGGTTTGGCTTTACCTTCGGCTTTTTCAAGAAAACAAAAGAACCAGAACAATTAAACTATACGAAAAGGTGTTGTTGTATGAATATCGAGTATCCGAGCAATTGGGGAAAGGAACCAGTATCAGGATTTCTCAAATCCGCATATTCAAACAATGTTTCATTTTTTAAATATTTTTCAGAAACGCTTCCTGTTAAAGCTATTAGGGAGGTTGACAAGCTTTTTTTATGTTTTGCGGAAATTCATTTCAATATTAAGGATTATATGCTCCCAAATTTTGTCACCAGATGTCGTGCTGCTTACTTAGGGGCAGTTCGTTTGGCTACTAGTGGACAGGTTGTTGAGGCATATATGGTTATGCGTGGATGTTTGGAAAACGCTCTATATGCTTTGCATATTTATGAGGACACAGAATATGTTACGATTGAGGATAATCATTCAAAGGCAGGCAATAATGATAAGTCTGGGAAAGCAAAAAAGAGGCTTCTTGTATGGTCGGGTAGAGGAGAAAACGCAGACGCAAATGATCAATGTAGAAAGGTGTTTTCCCATAGTAAAGCAATCAAGAGTTTAAACAGGAAGAATAAAAAGCTGGGTGAGGTGGTATCAACATTATACAACCGTACAATCGATAATGGCGCGCATCCTAATTTTTATGGAATGGCCTCAACTTGTAATTTCAATTTGGATGACGGTGAAGATCAGTATTTTTTACCGCCTGATTCTGTTCCTTTTAAGTTGTGTGTGCAGACAATAGTCGAAGTTGGTGTATGTAGCTTGTTTATATTCTATCTTATGTTCAAAGAATACTTTACGGATAATGAGTTCCGCAAACATTTATATGAATTGATTAAATTGTTTCCAAGAGATATGGAAGCTTTGAACAACAGTATGATTTTTAATGAGTGATGATTTAACTAAAAAAATAATTGGCGCTGCGATAGAAGTGCATCGCGTTTTGGGACCGGGTCTTCTGGAATCGGTGTATGAGGGAGCACTTTGTCACGAATTTTCGCTTGAAGAAATAGCATACCAGCGACAGGTTGCTGTTGACGTGAGATACAAAGACTGTATCATTCAGGGACAGAAACTAGATTTGTTGGTGGAAGGAAAAGTTGTGGTGGAGATAAAATCTGTGCAAAAACTACCGGAAGTGGCCACCGCCCAGGTGCTTTCTTATCTGAAAGCAACTGGATTAAGGCGAGCTTTGCTAATCAATTTTGGTGAAGCAAGGCTTGTTGATGGTGTCAAAAGAATATCTCTGTGAACTCTGTGGCCTCTGTGGCTAATATTTTTAAGGAAGTAAATTATGTTGCGGGAACTGGTGGAAAAGATATTACGGAAAGAAGACCTCTCGTTTGAGCAGGCGCATGAGTCGCTGAATGCAATTCTGGACGGTCAGTGCACAGAGGTTGTGATTGCCGGGTTTCTAACGGCGCTGGCGGCCAAGGGCGAGCAGGCCCAGGAAGTGGCGGGGATGGCCCGTGCCTTGCGCGACCATGCGGTGCCGGTTCGGCCCAAGGCTGGGCCGCTGGTGGATACGTGTGGGACCGGGGGTGACGGACAGGCGACGTTTAATATCAGTACTACAGCGGCGCTGGTAGCGGCCGGGGCGGGAGTAGCGATAGCCAAGCATGGCAATAGAGCAATCACCAGTCAATGCGGCTCGGCGGATATTCTGGCCCAGTTTGGAGTCAAGATCGACGCGGTCCCGGAAGTGATCGAGCGTTGCATTGACGAAGCGAATATCGGTTTTATGTTTGCGCCGTGTCATCATCCGGCGATGAAATACGTTCAGCCGATCCGCAAGGCATTGGGGTTTCGGACGGTTTTTAACGTATTAGGACCGCTGGCCAACCCCGCCGGCGCCGATGCCCAGATAATCGGAGTAGCCAAGCCGGAACTGATGATGGTAATGGCCGAATCGCTGAAACTCCTGGGGGTCAAACGGGCCATGGTGGTGCACGGGGATGGTATGGATGAGATTAGTATATGCGGACCAACCGATATTGTCGAACTGGCCGATGGGCAACTCAATAACTATACCGTTGATTGTATGGAATATGGATTGGCCCGGGCTGAGATTTGTGATCTGACCGGCGGGACACTGGAGGACAATGCAGCGATCACGCTGGCAATCTTAGAGAACAAAATAGCCGGGCCCAGACGGGATATTGTGTTGCTTAACGCGGCAGCGGCGATTATGGCCGGCGGAAAGGCGCCCACTCTGGTAGAGGGAATTGCCATGGCAAATATGAGTATCGACAGTGGTCAGGCAATAAAGACGTTAAAAAAACTGGTCGAGATTTCCAATTCATGACGCCGGCGTCAAAACTATTTTGATACGTTGATTCCGGCACCTAGAGGGTGTTTTTAGGCGTGAATATCGATTTTTGACGGTATCATCATTCATAGGACACTGAAACCTTGGCAAAAATTAAGATTTGCGGGATAACGAACCTGGCAGATGGGCAGTTGGCGGTGGAGTTGGGTGCGGAGCTGCTGGGATTTAATTTCTACAGGGACAGTCCGCGATACATAGAACCGCCGGTGGCGGCGGAAATCATCGCCCAACTGCCAAAAAAAGCTGTGATGGTGGGGCTGTTTGTTAATGCGCCGAACGAATATATTAAAGATGTGCTTGGTCAGTGCCCATTGGATATGGCACAATTGCATGGGGATGAGAGTAATGCCTATTGCCGGGCGGTAGGGGGGCTTGGGGTCAGTGTAATGAAGGCATTTCGTATGAAAACACCTGAAGATATCAAACGGGCTGAAAAATATGATGCCGAGTTGATATTGCTGGATGCGTTTCGGGAGGAACTGTACGGCGGAACGGGGCATACGTTTGACTGGAGCTGGATAAAAACAGTGAGCGGGAAAAAGATATTTCTGGCCGGTGGTATTGGGCCAGACAATATCCGGCAGGCATTGGCGGTGGAGACGTATGGTATTGATCTGTGTAGTGGCGTAGAAAAAGAACCGGGTGTCAAGGACCCGGACAAGATGAAATTGCTTTTCAAGAATATCGCCGATTATTATGAATAAACGTAAGCAAAAAAAAGAAAATGGCATATTGCTTTTCGGCGGCACGTTCGATCCGATTCACAACGGGCATTTGATTATTGCGCGGGCGGTGGCTGAGAAACTGCAGGTACAGGAAGTGATTGTGATTCCCTCGGCCAATCCGCCGCACAAAGGGAAAAAGTCAATCACCGCGGTGGAACATCGATTGGTGATGGTGCACCTGGCGGTCAGAAATGACGAACTATTTGAGGTTTCCGATTGCGAGTTGCTACGACCAGGGCTCAGTTACACGCTCGATACGGTTCGTTTCTTTCGTGAACTTTGTGGACCAGAGGCGGTGTTGTATTGGCTGATCGGAGCGGACAGTATCAGCGATCTGGTCGGTTGGTATAAGGTGGGCCAATTAGTGGATGAATGTACGGTCGTGACGGCCCGGCGGCCGGGATGCGATTGGGGGGACCTGTCGGTCTTACAAACGGTGCTTAACGACGAGCAGATCGCACGGCTGAAAGATAATGCGATGGACACACCGGAAGTGGATATCTCGGCGACTGAGATACGCCGACGCGTAAATGCGGGATTGTCGATAGACGATCTGGTCCCGCCGGAGGTCTGTGCCTACATTGCCAGCCATGGATTGTATAAGTTAAGCTAACGGGATGTTTTTGGTCACTTTTGATTTCAAGAGAAGTCAAGGAACCCAGTACAATTCCCCTTTACCTTGCAGTAGTTTCAACTGCCAACGAGCAGGAAGATTGTCATAGAACTTGGGTAATACATATCCATAAGTCTTGTTCAAGAAGTCCGCTTTTATCCGATTAATGAACACATAAGCGCCTTTTGGAATATCAGCGGCATCCATACCGGCAAAATCCATAGTTTTGCTTTGAGGTGGATATTTCCAATAGAAATCCAACAGTTTAGTAGTACTACTGTCCGTGAAGACCACATCATCAGGGGTGAGTTGTTGTGCTATCGATCGCATTGCTTTGTACGGTTGGGCCGCTTTAATGTTCTTATAGATACCCAAAGTGCAGGCGGCGCAGGAGCCCAAAAACAAGAGCACAACCCAGAGTTGACGCCTGCGATAAAAAGCGGCAATTCCAGTTTTTTGTGAGTGAAAGAGATCGCAAATGAACCCGGCAGATAGAATAAGACCTGGGAAAAGTATTGGATACAGGTATCTGTTATTCAGAACCAACGGTCGGTATGACACTATACTGGAGGATCCGAAATTGAACATGGCAACTATAAACAGAAACCATACCCCAGGAAAAATAAAGGTACGTACACGTTTCATCACCGCATATCCAATGGCAACAATACCCAGGATCATAAACGGGCCAAAGAACTCGGTAAGGAAGATTTTTCTTGGTCCGCTAACGAATAGTCTCTTGATTACTGCGATATAGTAACCATCCCCCGTCCAACCATATTTGCTTCCTTCTGTGAAAAACCATCCTTTGCATACATGGTAATTCCTTTCGGTTTCGTGGAAACGATGCAACCAGTCACCGCTGTTTTGATAGTAAACAAACGATTCAATAAAAACTACTGCTAAAAAGGTCAGCCCTGTGGCAAACATAATAATGATATTTTGCTTATTATGACAGGCAATCCAAATCAGATAAACCACAAGAAAGGGCAACAAATAGCAGACGCTCTCCTTACACAACCATGAAGCAGCTAGAGCCAAGCCGGAAATGCCAGCGCAGATGATCTTGGAACAGATGGAAGAAGATCTCGAAGCATAAAAAATAAGTACAAGAGCCAAATTGGCCCAAAATCCAGCAGGAAGGTCCGGCAGCAATAGGGAGGCTAGTTGTGCATCAAGAGGGAGAATGGCTTGCAGAGCTGCGGCAACAAGCCCGGCGTTGAGATCCCAAAACAGTCCACCGGCAAAAAAAGCCAGAACAACACCTAGCATTGACAGGGCAAACGGATATATAATTGCGGCCCATTCACTGGTGCCGAAAACTCGCAAACACAAGGCGGCAGGGGCAAAGAGCCCCACCCGCAGAGAAAAAACCGGAACGTTATGACCTGTGTTAATTTTGAAGTTACCGTTAGCCATTTGATGAGCAAATTTTGCGTATACACCGTCATCAGAGCCTTGGTACCCGGTAAATGAGATTATCCGAACGAAGAAAGCCACAATGAGAATAAGGCAGAGCAAAGCTCCTGTATGGAATTTAGTATGTTCAGATGAAGGCATATATTACATCCAAGATTTCTGATCGCTTTCTGTTCATCAGAGTTGTTGTGATTTCCGATCATTATGGTATCGGAATTGGTCTGGAAATTCCATTATTTTGCGAACATTTTATTTGCCAGATACAAATTTCTATGTGAAAGACTGGGACAAAGCCTGTACAGTAAGTAGTTGAAACTTAAAATGCTTCCATTGGCAGTGGGATTAACAGCATATTTGCTTTCATGGCACAACGCCTGAAATAACTGCTTGACATATCTGATTTTGCCGATATATTGATAAAATCCAGATGTTTGTTAAGTAACAGAAATAACAATGGTTTATTCAGGATTTGTCGATGGTACGAATAATTCTTCCTGATGAAAGTGTGCTTGAGTTTGACGGGCCTGTAACGGGCCTGGCGGTGGCTGAGCGGATCGGTCCGCGCCTGGCTAGAGCCGCTCTGGCGTTGAGGATTGACGGTGAGCTTTGCGATGCGACCACGGTGATTGACCGCGATGTAAGGCTGGAAATTGTTACCGACAAAAACGATCAGGAAACGATTATTAACCTGATGCGGCACAGTTGTGCCCACGTAATGGCCGAGGCGATCTGCCGTCTATTTCCCCAAACCAAACTGGTGTACGGACCGACGGTGGAAAATGGATTTTACTACGATATCGATCTGGATCGGCCGATCACGCCGGACGATTTTGCCGCCATAGAGGAGGAAATGAAAAAGATTGTCGCGGCCGATAAGCCTTTTTTGCGTTACGAGATGACCCGAGACGAGGGGATGGCCAAGCTGCAGGCGGAAGGCAACAGGTACAAAATCGAAAATGCTCAGCGTGCCCAGGGAGATACGTTGAGCTTCTATGTGACCGGGGCGAGGGGAAATAACAATTTTGAGGATTTGTGTTTGGGACCGCATGTGCCCAGTACAAGCCGGGTGGGGGCATACAAGATTATGAGCGTAGCAGGGGCGTATTTTCATGGGGATGCCAGCGAAAAGATGCTCCAGCGAATATATGGAACAGCATTTCCAGACAAAAAACAACTTGATGAATACCTGCAGCGGTTGGAAGAAGCGAAAAAACGCGATCACCGGGTTCTGGGCAAACAGTTGGATTTATACAGTGTACACGATGAGATTGGTCCGGGCCTGATCCACTGGCATCCCAAAGGCGCTCTGATTCGTCACCTGATCGAGACCTTTTGGTACGATGAGCATCTCAAACGCGGCTACGATATTGTCTATACGCCCCATATTGCCAGCGAGCAGGTTTTTCGACGAAGCGGACACCTTGAAAAGTATGCCGAGATGATGTACGCACCCATGGACATAGACGGTCTGAATTACTACCTCAAACCGATGAACTGTCCGTGTCACTATATGATTTACAACTCAAAGACGCGCAGTTATCGCGATCTGCCGATTCGCTACTGTGAATTGGGCACGGTCTATCGCTACGAGCCGAGCGGCACACTGCATGGAATGTTGCGGGTTCGCGGTTTTACCCAGGACGACGCCCACACCCTGTGTACGCCTGATCAACTGGGCCGGGAGTTGGATCTGATCCTGGAACTGATGGATTTTATGATGAAGGCGTTCGGATACAGCTATAAGGTGTATCTGGCAACCAGGCCGGAAAAATACCTTGGGACCATTGAAGAATGGGACCGGGCTACGAGCGAGTTACGGATGGCGATTGAACGACGAGGCCTGGAATACGAAATTGACGAGGGAGGAGGGGTATTTTACGCCCCCAAAATCGATATTAAGCTGATCGATTCCCTGGGCCGTGAGTGGCAAGGACCGACCCATCAGGTCGATCTGCAGGCCGCCAGGCGCTTCGATATCAGCTATATTGGGTCCGATAACGTTCCGCACGAACCGATTATAATCCATCGTACCGTTCTGGGGAGCATGGAACGGTTTATCGGCGGGTTGATCGAACACTACGGCGGCGCTTTTCCGCTTTGGCTGGCACCTGAGCAGGCCCGTGTCATGCCGATCAGCGAAAAGAGCAATGAATATGCGAAGAACGTATTTAATTGCTTGCAACGGGAAAATTTACGCTGTACTATAGATGCGGCGGACGATAAAATAAACGCCAAAATTAAGCGGGCACATGACCAGAAGCTGCCGTACATGCTAGTGGTAGGCCCAGCGGAGCAGGAAACCAATACGGTGGCAGTCCGCATCAGAGGACAAAAACAGAAGTGCGTGGTTAAAGTTGATGAATTCATTTGCCACGCTCGGCGAAAAATAAATGAGAAAGCCCTGGAACTTACGTTGATTTTGTGAGAGGCCGGTCGCTTTTGTCATTTGGTTCCAGACAGAAAGGATTGGTGAGAGCTTATAGCAACAAAGAATTTGAGGGTGAATGAGCGAATTCGTGTGCCTGAGGTTCGTCTTATCGACCAGAATAACCAGCAGGTTGGGATTGTCGGTACTGTCGATGCTATAAATATAGCTCGCGAAGCAGGCGTGGATCTGGTGGAAGTGGCGCCGACCAGCAATCCGCCGGTTTGCCGTTTGATGGACTACGGCAAATGGAAGTACGACCAAAAGAAGAAGGAGCATAAAGCCAAAGTCAAGCAGCATAATGTCGTTCTGAAGGAAGTACGCATACGTCCCAAGATCGATACACATGATATGGATTTCAAACTCGAGAAGGCACGAACGTTTCTGGAAAAGGGCAGTAAAGTGCAGTTTACAATGCTTTTCCGCGGTCGCGAGATGATACATCTGGATCGAGCGATAGAGATGTTCCAGGGGATAAGCCAGCAATTGGATGGGCTGGGCAAAGTAGAAGTTCCGGCTAGACGTCAGGGACGTCGGATGACGATGGTAGTGGCGCCGGCTGGAATGGCCAAGCTTCAGTGACAACAAACGCAGGAAATAAGGAATTAATTGCGGTTTTGACTGCAATAAAAAGGTAACAACAGATAATGCCAAAACAAAAAACACATAAAGGATTAAAGAAGAGAGTGAAGATATCCGCTACCGGTAAAGTCATGCGGAAGCGATCTTTCTCCGGCCACCTGATGAGTAGCAAAAGCGGCAACCGGTGCCGTTCGCTCCGTAACACGAAGGGAATGTCGATTGCGATGGCCCGAAAAACAAAGGTTTTATTAGGGGTTTAGCGGACAGTTACAAACAAAAACCACGTCAGATTAGTATCGTCCGGCAGGAAACATGAATTAATGCCGGTGGTTTTTAATGCTTGCTTCTCGGCTTACGGCTGCCGCCAGCGGGCATATATTTATTGGATGAAAGGAAAGCTGCCATGCCAAGAGTATGTAAAGGCGCCGCCAGGCGCCAAGCCAAGAAACGCGTTTTTAAGGCTGTCCGGGGTTTTCGCGGTCCACGCAGTAAAAATTGGCGATTAGCACAGGAATCGCTGGTCCGCGCCCAGGCCACGGCGACAAAAGACAGACGCCGTAAAAAACGGGATTTTCGTGCGCTTTGGATTGTTCGTATCAGTGCGGCCTGCCATCAGCGGAATATCCGTTACAGTCAGTTCATTAATGGATTGAAGCTGGCGCAGGTCAGTATCAACCGGAAAATGCTTTCTGAAATGGCGATTCACGATCCGGAGGGTTTTGACAAAGTTGTGGAAATGGCACGCGAGGCATTGGGCTCCGCCGCCTAAGTGAGAACCACTCATTTCAGAAACTGTTATTCAAAGCATCAGGGACAAATGATGACTGACATTTTAGGGCAATTCAGGGCAGTCGGCGAAAAGGCGCTGGACGATCTGAAAAGGGTGGCCAGTCTCGATCAGATGGAACAGTTCCGCGTTAAGTACCTTTCTCGCAAGGGTGAGATTACCGGTCTGCTTGGCGAACTGGGCAAACTGCCCAAAGAGCTCAAACCTCAGGCCGGGCAACTGGCCAACCAGATCAAGAATCAGGTCAAATCTGCTTTTGATGAGTTGAAATACCGCCTGGAGCAGCAGAGCAGTACGGCAAGCGAAGTGTTGTTCGATGTAACGCTGCCGGGCGAGCCGGCTCGGTTGGGCAGTAGTCATCTTATTACCCAAACTATCAATGAACTACTGGAAATTTTTGGCCGGATGGGTTTTGAAGTGGGTTATGGCCCTGAAATTGAAGATGAGTATCATAATTTTGTGGCGTTGAATATTGACGAAGCGCATCCGGCACGCGATCCGCTGGACAATTTTTATATTGACGATAGTACCCTCTTGCGGTCGCAGACCTCGACGGTCCAGATACGGGTTATGGAAAAAAGAAAACCACCCATCCGTATTGTAGCGCCGGGCCGCGTTTATCGACCGGACAGCGTCGATGCCACGCACATGTATATGTTCCACCAGATCGAGGCCCTGGTGGTGGATGAGGGGGTGAGCATGGTCGATCTGAAAACGACCATCGACCAGTTTATTCACGCCTTTTATGGCCCGGATACGCAGTGGCGGTTTCGACCGAGCTACTTTCCGTTTACTGAACCGTCGGGTGAGGTGGACCTGTTGCTGCAGGACAAGCAGGGCCGGGAAAACTGGATCGAAATGGGAGGCTGTGGAATGGTCGATCCGAACGTTTTCGAAGCGGTTGGTTACGACCCGGAAAAATATACCGGCTGGGCGTTCGGATTTGGCATCGAACGCTTGGCCATGCGCAAGTTCGGCATAACCGATATTCGCCTTTTCACCGAAAACGACCTGCGATTCCTGCAACAATTTTAGCTGGCCGAAATGTTTCCAGGTGATGCGTGTCAAGTCAGATCAACGTTTCGCGGATTTCCTTGTTGATACGTACGCTACACCAGTCTTTGCCACACATGGTACAGTGGTCTGTGGGGGATAGTTTTTTTTCATCGTGCATTTTTCGAGCGGTCTCGGGATCGATGGCCAACCCCAGATGTTTTTGCCAGTCGAGTTCCGCTCGGGCCTTGCTCAGTTCGTCGTCCCATTTGCGTGCGCCTGGCAGGCCCAGGGCCACATCCGCAGCATGAGCGGCGATCTTATAAGCAATCACGCCCTGACGAACGTCGTCTTCCGAGGGTAAGCCCAGGTGTTCGCGCGGCGTAACGTAGCACAAAAACGCTGCGCCATGATAAGCCGCCGCGGTGGCGCCGATAGAACTGGTAATATGGTCGTAGCCGGGGGCAATGTCAGTTACCAGCGGGCCGAGCACATAAAACGGGGCGCCCTGGCAAATATCCTTTTGCAATTTCATGTTGTATTCGATTTGATCGAAAGGTACATGGCCCGGCCCTTCGACGATAACCTGACAGCCCTTATCCCACGCTCGCTGGGTCAATTCGCCCAGGGTATGCAGCTCAGCGATCTGGGCCTTGTCGGTGGCGTCCGCCAGGCAGCCCGGCCTCAGACCGTCGCCGAGCGAGAAGGCAACATCATAATCGTGTACAATATCACAAAGGTCGTCGAAAATCTCATAAAACGGATTCTGTTTATTGTGGTACAGCATCCATTGAGCCAGCAGCGAACCACCCCGGCTGATAATACCAGCGATACGGGTTTTCGTCAGCGGCAGATGTTCCTTGAGCAGACCGGCATGAACAGTGAAAAAATCGACGCCCTGCTCGGCCTGTTTCCGGCACGTGGCCAGAATGTCGTTATATGTAAGCTCTTTAATGGTTTTATTGATAATCATTTCGTACAGCGGAACCGTACCCAGCGGAGCCGGGCTATGGGCGATAAGATTACAGCGGCACCGATCGACATCACCGCCGGTCGAAAGGTCCATGACGGTATCGGCCCCATATTTGAGCGCCGTATTGAGTTTGCGTAGCTCGTAAGCATCGTCCGAATCAAGTGGGGAAGCACCTATGTTGGCATTGATCTTGGTAGTGATCGCTCGGCCGATACCGATGGGGTCGAGACTGTCTTTGAGATGGACGACGTTGGCAGGGATGACCATTCTGCCGGCAGCCACTTCCCGGCGAATAGCCTCCGCATCCACCGCCTCTTTTTGGGCGACCTGTCGCATTTGATCGGTTATGATTTCGGCTCTAGCTTGTTCCAACTGGGTCATAATAGTTCCTGACTCGGCCCAAAAACCGTGTAACATATTTGTCCGACGCAACTTGCCGGTTTCCGCCGGATCGGCTTGCGTCGAGTTGATGGTATCACGTTAACTCTATGAAAAAACGGAAGTTAAGGACAAACTCCCATGCGTTCGATGTAAAAATATCGCAGTGTTTTGTCTCTGTCGGATTATTTGCACTCTCATAACACACCAAACTCTTATCATTTCACTCTCATTGTATCTGAATTCGTCAGGCTGGTCAAATGTTGTTGACAATTTACCCCACTTGGAAAAAACATCTATAAAAGTTTAGCCAATGATCGGTCAATAGGATACAGTATAGACGAGTTTTTTAGTGGACGCAGGTTTTTTGGCAGAGTTGTGAGTGCGGATTATGGGCAGTATCGACTGGACACCTCAGCAAAAGCTGGCCATCAACACTGTTAATGGTGATGTGCTGTTGACCGCCTCAGCCGGGGCGGGCAAGACCGCGGTATTGGCGGGTCGTTGTATTTATCTGCTTACCGAGGCGCCTCATCCCTGTAATGTTGACGAATTGCTGGTACTGACATTTACCGAAGCCGCAGCCGCGGAGATGCGCAGCCGTATCGCCCACCGATTACGCCAGTTTGCCCGAAACGATCCCCGTTTACACCGTCAGCTCATTCTGTTGGACAAAGCCAATATTTCTACCGTTCATTCTTTTTGTCATTCCGTATTGCGGGAGTTTTTTTATCGTTTGCCGCTGGACGGAACCTTTGAGATTCTCGATGCCGACGAATCGGAGCTGCTCAAGCTGCAGATTGCCACCGAGCTTTTTGAAGATCGTTATGCACAAAGTGACAGAACTCAAAACAGCGAACCGGAGCTGTTTGATCGCTTTGTGCAGTCATACGGAGCCGACACCGGTGATCGGCCCCTGATAAACCTGCTTATCAGGCTGCATAATTTTCTGGATACCATGCAGGATCACGAAAGCTGGCTTGCCGGTTGGTCCAGAATGCTGCGTATCGAGCAGACAGACGTCGAGAATCTTGCAGTGGTCAAGCGGCAAAAGCAGATACTTGCCCTGCAGATCGATCGTGTTATTTCCCGGCTGGAATATGCCCGCACAATGATCGATTACTATCCACAACTGCAGTTTTACACCATCCATCTTCAGGATAAACTGCTGCCGATGCTTGGTCAGGTGAAAGATGCCTTGGTTAGCGGCGATTTCCCCGGAGCGTTGGAACAGATAGGCGGGTTGTCGTTCCCCCGCGTTCCCAACCGGCCGAAAGAACTGGGCGAAGATGATATCGCTCCGGTCAAGGACCTGATCGACAGGGCCAAGGCTGAATATCAAAAAATACAGCAGACCTTTGCCGTCGCCTCCGCCGATGTTATCAAACAGTTGAGTGTTACCGAACCGTTTGCCGAGTTGCTTGCCAGATTGCACAATGAGTTCGCCGCTCGTTACCAAAGGAGCAAGCAGCGGCAGAACGTACTCGATTTTGCCGATCTGGAACGTCAATGTCTGTCTCTTTTATACGGCCAAAACGGTCCAACCGACCTGGCCAGGCAATTGCAGGAGCGGTTCAAGTATGTGCTGATCGATGAATATCAGGACATCTCGCCGGTGCAGGAGGCGATTATTCGCTGCCTCAGCCGCGGCGGTTTCGTCTGTGACTTTGACCGGCACGATAAATCCGAACCACTCGGCAACCTGTTTATGGTAGGCGATCTCAAGCAGAGCATTTACGGTTTCCGCCAGGCGGAGCCCGATATCTTCCTGGAAAAATATCGGAAATTTACACCTGCCGACGCTGCCGATGCTGATTCGGCTAGGCAAAAAAAGATCGACCTTAACAAAAACTTCCGCTCCCGGCGCGAAATCATAGCCGGTATCAACTATATTTTCTCCCGCTGTATGACCGGTGATTTTGCCGGTATCGATTATCATCGCGACGCACAACTGGTTTACGGCGCCACCCGTTATGACACTATCGCTAATGACAACGATCAGGCCGGCCGTATCGAGTTGCATCTTATCGAACGCGACTTGAGTAACGTTAGTAACGTTTCCACCGAAGATCCCGACAGCCGCACAACTGACGGCCCGAACGAGCTTGACACTACTCGACGGGAAGCGATGGTTGTAGGTCGGCGTATCCGCCAAATGGTCGCTGACCGATCGGACGGTAAAGCTGAGTTTAATGTTATCGACTCGCGTACAGGATTGGCTCGGTCGGTAGAATACCGCGATATAGTCATTTTGCTGCGGTCCATGAAGATGCGGGCCGAACTGTGGAGTGAGGTTTTCGGACAAATGGGTATTCCCGTTCATGCCGAGCTGACCAGCGGCTATTTCGTCGCTACCGAAATTCAGGACATGGTTTGTCTGCTGAAACTGCTGGACAATCCCCAACAGGATATTCCGTTAGCTTCGGTGCTGCGCAGTTCAATAGCCGGACTCAACGAATCGCAGTTGGCGGATATTCGTCTTCACACGCCGAAGGGCGGTTTTTATCAGGCCCTGTGCGACTATGGCCAAAACGGTCCCGATGTTGAATTGAAAGAGAAGATCGGTGAGTTCCTGGCCCGGCTTGAGATATGGCGGAGCCTGGCCCGGCAGGGCAATTTGGCAAGGCTCATTTGGCGGATTTATCGCGATACTGATTTGTTGGCGTACGTATCCGGTTTGCCGGACGGACGGCAGCGCTACAGTAATCTGCTGCATTTGCACGATGTGGCCCGGCGGTTCGATAGTTTCACTCAGCAGGGGTTGGCGCGATTCCTGCGTTTTGTCGAAAAATTGCGCGAGGAACAAGGCGATTTCGGACCCGCGCCAATCCTTACCGAAGCGGACAATGTCGTAAGAATTATGAGTGTGCACAAGAGCAAGGGATTGGAATTCCCGGTAGTGATTGCTGCCGAGTTGGCCCGTAAGTTCAATATGCAGGACGCTCATCAGTCTATTTTGTTCAACAGCTCCCAATCTCCCTCGACCGGTGAATCCTGTCCCGTTGGGCTGCGCATAGTCGATACGATCAGTCAGGACAATTGGTCCACCCTTGCCCGCAGCGTCATCGCTGAGGACATCGAACACCGTGCACTCGCTGAAGAGATGCGAATACTTTATGTAGCGTTTACCCGTGCCTGTGAACGATTGATTCTCACGGCCGGCATAAATATCGATCGTGCACGCAGTCAGTGGAAAAATTGGCGTTTCGATTGTCAACTGGCGCTGCCGGAGTTTCTTTTGAGTGGTGCCGCTGCGCCTATTGATTGGCTTGGTCCCGCTCTGGCCGGACACCCGGACATGCGGGATTTTTTGGATGATTGTCATTCCAAACCAGACCCGGACGCTCGATCTTCACCGGGACAATTTGATTCGCGTTTTGACGTAACCTCTTATTCCGCCGAACAGGTGACAGAGTTGCTCAAAGATACCGCTGGGCAACCGGCCCGTCCCAAAAGAGCCGACTCACTGGACGAGCTTGCCGGTTTGGCTCCAGGTTTGCCAACCCCACAGGTGCGGGAGATTATCGATCGGATCAATTGGCGATATCCGCACAAACCATTGCAGCGACTTTGGGCCAGACGCAGCGTTTCGGATATTAAGCATCAGATCGATCTGCGGCAAGACCCTGATTTCGCTCCCGATCCGGCTGTTGGTCCCGCGGAAAAAGAAACTCCCGCATCTTGCGGTTCCGGCCAGACTGAACGGCCCCCTTTCGTCTCGTTTGCGAAAACCCCGGCCGAGCCTTTCAACAGACGTCCTCAATTCATGGCCGATCAACCGCCCATGCCGACTGCTGCTGAAAAAGGCTCATGGACCCATCTGTTTCTGCAAAGGCTCGATTTGGCCGGTTCGCTGGATCGGGACGACCTCGCCAGGCAACTGCTCAGAATAATCGACCGTGGCTTCTTCAACGATCGGCAGGCTTTACATATTGATTTATCTTCCATCGCTAAACTCTTTACTTCGTCGCTGGGCCAAAAAATAATCACCCACGGCCATCACCTACAGCGAGAATGGCCCTTTACCATAGCCGTCCCGGCAGGAGAAGTTTATCGCGAGGAAGAACTAAGCGACCAGGACCGAAATGAAAATGTCCTGGTTCGCGGCGTAATTGACTGCCTGATCGAAACCGACACCGGCCTGACAATTATCGATTATAAAACCGATCAGATCACCGAATCACAATGCGCTGACCGCGCAGCCTTTTATGATGTTCAGATGGGCCTTTACCGCCGGGCGGTCGAAACAATCCTCAAGAAAAACGTTACCGAAATGTACCTGTATTTTCTGACCCCAGGCATTTCCTTTCCTGTAGTAACAGGTGGCCTCTGAAAAAAAGGCTGCGCTACTTTACGCAGGCGACGTTAATATTACGGGCTGCGGCGGTTTCGTCCAGTCGGCCGACGGCGGTGGTTCGAGGGGCTGATTTTAGTTTGTCCGGGTCAGTTGAAGCGGTTTGAGCGATTTCTATCATCGCGGCGATAAATGTATCGAGCGTCTCTTTGCTTTCGGTTTCGGTCGGTTCGATCATCATCGCTTCCCTGACAATAGTGGGGAAATATATCGTAGGCGGATGGAAACCGGCGTCTATCAGGCCTTTGGCAATGTCGATAGCGTGAACACCAAATGCCGTTTGCCGGCTGGCGCTGAAAACGCATTCGTGTTTGCACACCTGCGGAAAAGGCAAATCATAATAATCCTTGAGCTTTTCCTTTATATAATTTGCGTTGAGCACAGCGTTTTCCGCCATGCGGATCAGCCCTTCCTTCCCTAGCATCAGGATATAAACATAGGCCCGCAGAATAATCGCGAAGTTACCATAAAATGGAGCCACAAAACCGATGCTCTTGGGGCGGTCATATTCCAGAGCGTACGTGCCGTCGTCTCGTTTTACGACTATGGAAACCGGCAGGAAGTCCGCGAGTTTTTCCACCACGCCCACCGGACCTGCCCCCGGTCCGCCGCCGCCATGCGGCGTGGCAAATGTCTTATGCAGGTTCAGGTGCACTATATCAAAACCGATATCGCCAGGCCGTACCTTGCCGGTGATGGCGTTTAGATTGGCTCCGTCATAATAAACCAGACCATCGATACTGTGGATAAGATCACAGATTTCTTTAATGTGCGGGTTAAATAGTCCCAGCGTATTGGGACAGGTCAGCATCAGCCCGGCCACCTCGTCGCTGAGCATCGCTTTGAGGGCTTCGACATCCATAACCCCATTCTTGCCACTGGGTACCGACAGGACTTCGTAACCGGCAATGGTGCCGCTGGCTGGATTAGTGCCGTGCGCGCTGTCAGGAATCAGCAGTGTAGTTTTGCGATTGCCTCGGTCGCGATGATATGCGGATATAATCATAATGCCGGTCAGTTCCCCATGAGCACCGGCCAACGGCTGCATGGTAAAACTCGCCATCCCGGTGATCTTACGCAGCAGTAAATCTGTCTCGTAGAGCACTTGCAGTGCCCCTTGGGTAAGTATCCCGCCCATCCGCAGTTGCGGCAGTAACGGATGCAGATTGGCAAAACCCGGGTACGACCCGATAAGCTCGGTAACTTTGGGATTATACTTCATTGTACACGAACCCAACGGATAAAAGTTCGTATCCACTCCATAGTTTCGTCGTGACAATTCCGTAAAGTGCCTGACCACATCCAATTCACTCAACTCCGCCAATCGAACATCCTTTTCCCGCAACAATTTCTTGTCGAGATTGATGCTTGTGGGCACATCGCTGCGGCCCAAATGCACGCCACGGCGACCGGGTACGCTTTTCTCAAATATCAGTTTCATAATACCCCCTCCAGTGCCTCGGCCAGCATGCCTATTTCCTGTTTGGTCCTTTTCTCCGTCACGGCGATCAGCATGGAATTTTCCATGTCCTTATAGTAACGGCTCAGCGGAAATCCAGCCGCGAATCCCTTCTCGATCAGTCTGCCGATGACATCGACGGCGGGGCAGGGCAGGTCCAGTACGAATTCATTGAAAAACCATTTGGCGTGAAAACGCGGATGGACCGCTGGCAATGCGGTGAGACGACGATAAGCGTAACTGGCCTTATCGGCGCATCGATGGGCCAGGTCTCGCAGACCCTCACTGCCTAACAAGGATAGATATATCAAGGCCCGCAGCGCACATAAGCTTTCATTGGTGCAGATATTGGAGGTTGCCTTATCCCGCCGGATGTGCTGTTCACGGGTCTGGAGGGTCAGGACGTAACCGCACCGGCCCATGGTATCGGTTGTTTGGCCCACGATACGGCCGGGCATCTTGCGAATGTATTTCTGCCGGGTTGCCATAAAACCCAGGTAAGGCCCGCCAAACGACAGCGGCAGTCCCAGACTTTGACCTTCGCCGGTCACTATATCCGCATCCATTGCACCAGGCGTCTTTAGTATCCCCAGCGAAATCGGATAACACGAACAAATCAGCAATGCCCCTTTTTTGTGAGCCGCCTCGGCAACATCGCTATAGTCCTCGATACAACCGAAAAAATTCGGGTTCTGCAATATAACCGCTGCCGTCTGGTCGTCGATAAGATCGAATATCTCCTGACGATTGGCTAACCCTCCTGTGTTAAGCGTCTCATGCAGTTCAATTCTCAGATTCCGCGTGTATGAGTGGATCATAACCCGATATATCGGATTGACGCTGTCGTCGATAATAATCTTATTCCGCCCCGTGACCCGCAGTGACATCGTCATCGCCTCATAAAGTGCCGTTCCTCCATCATACAGCGAAGCGTTAGACACCTCCATATCGGTCAATCGGCAGATCATCGACTGGTACTCGTATATCGCCTGGAGCGTACCCTGCGAAATCTCCGGCTGGTAGGGGGTATAGGCCGTATAGAATTCGCTGCGTGAGACCAGCGCATCTACCGCCGCCGGGATAAAATGATCGTAAAACCCGCCGCCGAGAAAACCGATAAGGTTTGTCGAGTTCTTGCGGCTCAAATCCTCAAGGCACCTGCGCACCTTCTGCTCACCGATCCCCTCAGGCAGATCGAAAGATTGACACCTCAACTCTGCCGGCACATCGGCGAACAAACCATCCATCGTCAACCCAAGCTCATCGAGCATTTCTTTACGCTGCTGGTCGGTATTGCTTATAAAAGGCATTGCGATTCTCCATTCGATTGCGATTCCCGTGGATATTCTTCATATTGCCGGGCGTTTGTCAAGTCTTCGGTGCTGTTGGAATCCGCTCTCTCCAGTCTGCACAGCCGCCCGGCATTATACCAATGCCAAGTGAAAATGCCAGACCAAATACCAGTCACGTTTGACCCATCTTCTACAGTTGCGTCTTTTTGGGAGGCGGAAAATAGCGTTTTTAGACTAAAAATGATGATTTTGTGTTTTTTACCTCAAAGCGGATGTAAAGACGCTGGTTCCGATTGTTGACCGCCTCAAAAGCAAATTTTGTATCGACCGTATTTGCATTGTTGCCGACCGCAACGCTATTGTTGAGAGTCTGCGTGAACACCTCAAGCAGGGCGAGAAGGCATTGGTTGGCAATACCGGGTATCGCAAGTATCTTGCCGCCCCCAAACCGCGGAACCATTTTCAGATCGATGAAGACAAAATTCTCGAAGAGATCACGGTAGAAAAGAGTTGCAAAATCAAGGTGTAGAAGATGGGTTATGGAAGACGCTAAAATCTGCCATATATAGCACATGCTCTTACGCGGTTTGTGGTATCCTATGTCTTTTTTGATTTTTTTGTTAGCTTGCGGATTACTTGGAGTTTTGGAGTTTCCTGCTTGACCAGGCTGTTGCGCTGAACAGATTCGGTGATGTAAACATTGCCGCTGACTGTTGCTCCTTTGCCGATGACGGTTTGGCCGCCGAGGATGGTCGCATTGGGGTATATCGTAACATTGTCCTCGATAGTTGGATGCCGCTTGAAGCCCTTGATGACCCTGCCACGTTCGTCCTTGGGAAAGCTCTTCGCACCAAGTGTTACACCCTGATATATCTTCACGTTATCGCCTATTTGTGTTGTTTCACCGATGACTACGCCGGTTGCGTGATCGATAAAGAACCGTTTGCCTATTTTCGCGCCGGGGTGGATGTCCGTGCCGGTAATGCTGTGAGCGTATTCGGTCATTATCCGAGGCATTAACATAACGCCCAGTTCCAGCAGTTCATGAGCAATGCGATAAACGGTTATTGCGTAAAAGCCGGGATAGCAGTAAATGATTTCGTCGAGGCTTTTAGCGGCTGGGTCGCCGTCGTAAAACGCCTGGGCATCCATCGCCAAGAACGTGCGAATCTGAGGAATCCTGGCCAGGAAATCACGTGCGATTTCCCCGGCCTTTTTTTGGCACACCCTGACTTTCTCATCACTATGACAGGTGCACAGGCAATTGTATATCTGCTCAGCCAAATTTTTGCCAACTTGCACCAGGAGATTGCCTGCGTGAAACTGCACGTTCTGCTGCGTCAGTTCCTTGTGGCCGAAATATCCGGGGAAAAGTAATTGTCGAATTCGTTCGAGGATTTCGATAATTTTTGCCCGTGACGGCAGGCACATCTCACCGATTCGTTTGGTTTGCTTTTCACGTCGGTAGCTGGCCAGAACCTTGTCAGTCAGCTTGGCCAAATCTTTATCAACAGGACTATTCATTACCGTGATCTCCTTTTTCCATCAAATACATCGCCACCTCCGCCCGTAAATTGGTCAAAAAACCTACAGATTTGCCTGCCGCCAGAAAATGTTTTTCCAGGCACCGCCATGCTTCCTGCCGACAAAAGTCATCCCAATCGGCAACGGTAAAGAAATGCCGGTTGGGTGAGTCATGCCAACTGTACGGCAAATTGCACGTTTGTGGCGCCCGGCCGCTTATCGCCAGTTGCCAGCGTCCACGCCAGTAACCAAAATTTGGAAAAACCACAATAATTTGTTTGCCTACTCGGAAAGCTTCGTTTATCACTCGCCGCAGATCACCTATTTCCTGGATGGTCAGTGACATAATCACCAGATCAAACGTACCGTCGTCATAATGGTCAAGACCTTCCTCGACATTGCCGTGATGTACCGACAACCCACGCTGTACCGCGTGCATTACACATTCTTCGGATATCTCGATGCCGGTGCCACGTACGCCGCGTTTTTCTACAAGGTTGGCCAGCAGTTCACCGTCGCCACAACCAATATCCAGTACACGCCCCTTTTCAGGCGTATGTTCGATAATCCAGCGATATATTTTCTCTTGATTGACAATATGCTCAGGCATTATATTTCTCATCCATTATGCTATGCGTTCGGTATGCCCGTTCCAGGAAAGACTGAATCAATGGTGTTTGCTTTTTATACTCCAACAAAAAGGCATCGTGCCCGTAGTCGCTGCTGATCTCATAATATGTAGCGTCGCCGCCGGAACGGCGAATCGCCTTGGCCACGCCCTTCATTTGATGCGGTGGATAGAGCCAGTCCGACGAGAAGGCAATCAACAAAAAAACTGTCGGGCAGCCACGAAACGCCTCGGTCAACGAATCAAAACCGTTAGACAAATCGAAGTAGTCCAACGCTTTCGTTATATATAGTAGCGAGTTGGCGTCAAACCGCTCCACAAAACTTTGCCCCTGATGTTCCAAATATGTTTCAACTTCAAATTCTTTGGAAAAATCGTATCCGTACCGTTCGCGATCGCGCAGTCGGCGGCCGAACTTCTGCTCCATGCCCGGCTCCGACAGATAGGTAATATGGCCGATCATCCGTGCCACCGCCAGACCCATCTTAGGTCCATCGCCGTCGTAATAGTCGCCGTTCTTCCACGCCGGGTCGGCCATGATCGACTGCCGCGACACCTCGTTGAATGCGATCTGCTGCGGAGAATGGCGATGCGTGGTGGCAATGGCAATCACTGACCGCACACGCTTGGGGTATGAGACCGCCCACTGCAAAACCATCATCCCGCCTATCGAGCCGCCCGTCACGGACAGAACCTGATCGATACCCAGGTGATCGAGCAGCCGTATCTGCAGGTTTACCATGTCGCGAACCGTCACCACTGGAAACCTCATGCCATAAGGTCTTCCTGTTTTAGGATCGATCGACGACGGACCTGTCGTACCATAACATCCGCCAAGCAAATTGGGACAAATCACATAATATCGATCGGTATCGTAGGCCTTGCCAGGCCCAACCATGATATCCCACCAACCAGGCTTACGATCACCGCGGTGCCATCCCGCCGCATGGGCGCCACCCGAAAGCGAATGACAAACCATAATGACATTGTCCTTTTGCTCGCTAAGGGTTCCGTAGGTCTCGTAAGCTACGTTCACCGGACCGATCGTAACGCCACTGTCGAGCTTCAAACCGTCTTTGCACAACTCCACGTGTTGAGTCTCTACCAGACCCAGTCCGGGATATTCTTTCTGTTGACTATTCGAATCCATACTCACACCCATTGGGCACAATTACCTCTGTGATGCCGTGATCGCCTGATCAAGATCGGCAATTATATCTTCAATATCTTCGATACCAATTGAAAGACGGATGAAATCTTCCGTCACCCCGGCCGCCAGTTGCTCCTCCGAAGAAAGCTGCTGGTGTGTCGTCGAGGCTGGGTGAATAATCAAACTTTTGGCATCGCCAACATTAGCCAGGTGACTGAACAGTTTGACCGATTCGATCACTTTGACGCCTGCTTCTTTACCTCCCTTAATGCCAAACCCCATAATCGCTCCGGCACCGTTCGGCAGATACTTCCTGGCATTCTTATAGTCCCGATGGCTCGGCAGACCGGGGTAGTTCACCCAGGCCACCGCGGGGTTCTTTTCCAGCCACTGCGCCAACGCCAGGGCATTTTCACAATGCCGCGGCATTCGCAAATGCAGCGTTTCCAGCCCTTGTAATATCAAAAAAGCATTAAAAGGCGAAAGGCACGCCCCTATATCTCGCAATAACTGCAAACGAGCCTTCATTATATACGCTGCCCCGCGTATCAACGCCTCATCATGCAATCCGAATGCATCCCACAACACCAAACCATGGTATGATGGGTCCGGTTCGGTTATCTCCGGAAAATCTCCTTTTGACCAGTCGAACTTTCCCGAATCCACAATCGCGCCGCCGATACTCGTACCATGACCGCCAATGAACTTTGTCAGCGAATATACCACAATATCTGCGCCATGCTCAAAAGGATTAAATATCAGTGGTGAAACTGTATTGTCCATCATCAACGGAATATTATGAGCATGAGCGATATCCGCTATAGCCCTGAAATCATCGACATTATTCTTGGGATTGCCAATCGACTCAACATACAGCAATCGCGTGTTTTCATCGATTGCCTGCGAGTAATTGTCCGGATCGGACGAATCCACAAACCGTGCCTCCACGCCCAGCTTAGGCAGCGTATAATGAAACGCGTTGTATGTCCCGCCATACAAAGCATCGCTTGAGACGATGTTCTGACCGGCCTTGGTAATATTCAATACCCCCATTGCCACCGCTGCCGCACCCGAGGAAAGCGCCAATGCACCAACGCCCCCATGCAGGGCCGCCAGCCGCTTCTCCAGCACATCCGTCGTCGGATTCATGATGCGGGTGTAAATGTTGCCGAATTCCTTCAGGCCGAACAGGTTGGCGGCATGTTCGGCCGAATTGAAAATGTACGATGTGGTCTGATAAATCGGCACCGCCCGTGCATTCGTGGCCGGGTCGACATCCTGTCCGGCGTGCAGAACTTTCGTGCCAAGACCGTAATGATCCTTACTACTCATTGTTTCTGCCCCTTTCAACTACTCAAAAAAGTCCTTGCAAAAAAAACGACACTAAACATAACCCATTGTTATTCAAGGACATACGCTTGTATCGGTCCGCTACTGCCAAGAATCTTTGACAAAACCACCAAAAATACTTGACATCTGATCATTGATAGTTTATCATCTTGATAGAATAAGTCAAGATTATTTGTGGATTTTTTGGTGAAAACATGAATGTTTCGCAGAAATGTCAGTATGCCTTGAGAGCGGTTTTCGAGTTGGCAAGGCGAGGCGGACGCACCCCAATAAAAATCGCCGAGATCGCTCAAGCTCAGGCGATCCCCGTTCGGTTTTTGGAGGTTATCCTGGCCGAACTCAAGCACGGGGGTTTTGTCGAGTCACGCCGGGGTATGCAGGGCGGGTACTTGCTGGTCGCTTCCCCAAAAGATTTGGCCACCGGGCAGATCATCAAGTATATCGACGGGTCACTGGCGCCGGTGAAATGTCTGGCGGAAACGAATGGCGAACCATGTCCGCTGAAGGAAAAATGCTCGTTCACAGATATGTGGACGCGAGCACGCGATGCCGTAGCCGAGGTGTACGATTCTGTCACCTTCCAGGAACTCGTGGATAATGACCATACGGCAAGGGGAGAATGTGCCGCGGATTACTGTATCTGATTCCGAGAAGATTAGTAGATGGGTGGCGTTAATGATTGAGCCAATAAAAAACAAGATAGAAACTCTTAAAAAAGAGCGTAAAGCAGTAATTTTGGTGCATAATTATCAACTGCCTGAGGTGCAGGATATTGCGGATTTTCTCGGCGATTCACTGGAGTTAAGCCAACGTGCTGCTGAGACTGACGCTGAAGTTATTGTGTTTTGCGGTGTTCATTTCATGGCTGAGACGGCAGCGATATTGAGTCCGGGGAAGACGGTTTTATTGCCGGACGTAAACGCCGGTTGTCCCATGGCTGATATGATCGACGCTGAACAGTTGCGACAATTAAAGCGGGAGCATCCAAACGCTACGGTCATCTGTTATGTCAACAGCAGTGCGGAAGTGAAAGCGGAAAGCGACTATTGCTGCACGTCGTCGAACAGCGTAAACGTTGTAGAATCCCTGAAGGACGATGAAGAGGTCATTTTCGTGCCCGACAAGTACCTTGGGGATTATGTTGCCCAGAAAACGGGGCGGAGGATGGTGTTATGGAATGGTTACTGCCCAACGCATGTTCATATTCGTGAAGGTGATATTGCGCGTGCAAAGGCTCAGCACCCTGACGCGATTACCATGGCCCATCCGGAGTGTCCCAGACCGATACGCGATATGGCTGATGTTGTCCTTTCGACAAGCGGGATGTGCAGGTATGCGAAAAACAGCGACGCACAGAAGTTCATTATCGCAACGGAACCAGGCATAATTCATCGGCTCAAAAAGGAAAACCCAGGTAAACGGTTTTATGCAGCTTCAGAAGCTGGCGTGTGTCCGAATATGAAACTGACGACCATAGAAAAAGTACTCTGGTCTCTTGAGAAAATGGAGCATAAAGTCGAGGTGTCGGCTGAGGTTCGTAGCCGAGCACTAAAGGCTGTAGAAAACATGATAGGTATAACAGTATGATGTGGGACTATACAGAAAAAGTTAAGGATCATTTCCGCAATCCTCGAAACGTGGGGGTTGTTGAGAATCCCGATGGCATCGGAGAGACAGGTTCGCTTGCCTGCGGGGACATGCTCAAGCTGACATTTTCGCTGGATGCAGACGGCCGGATAGCAGATGCCAGGTTTCAGACGTTCGGCTGTGCCAGTGCTATAGCCTCTTCGTCGGCATTGACGGAAATCATTAAAGGCATGACGCTGGAAGAGGCGGAAAAGGTGACCAACCGCGATATAGCTGATTATCTCGGCGGGTTGCCGGAACAAAAAATGCACTGTTCGGTTATGGGCAGGGAAGCACTTCAGGCAGCGATAAATAACTACCGGACCGGCGAAAAGGGATTAAGGGAGCTTGAAGGCCGAATTGTATGCACTTGTTTCGGGGTAACAGAGCTTGAAATAGAACAGGTAGTTCGCGAAAATAATCTTTCAACGGTAGAGGATGTGACCAATTACTGCAAGGCCGGCGGTGGTTGCGGCGGTTGCAGGGCAGACATAGCACAAATTATTTCCAGGATACTGGGCAAACCCGTCGAAGTTGCTGAGGCCGAGCCTCCACGTAAGAAGATGACTAATATCCAAAAGATAAAACTTATCGAGGAAACAATCGAACGAGAGATTCGGCCCGCATTGCGGCAGGATGGTGGTGATATAGAATTGATCGACGTGGTGGGAGATCGTGTTCTGGTATCGTTTCGGGGAGCGTGTGCAAAGTGCAGAATCGCAAAAGTTACGATAATAAATGTTGTTCAGCCAAAGCTTCGTGAATTTGTCTGCGATGATCTGTTTGTTGAGGAGGTTGAGCTGTGAGGAATGTGTATCTCGACAATAACGCCACCACACAGGTAGCTCCTGAGGTTATTGAGACAATGGTTCCCTTTTTTGAGAATCTTTGGGGTAATCCTTCTAGTATGCACACGTTCGGAGGTCAGGTTAAGAAACACGTTGAACGAGCACGCGAACAGGTGGCATCATTGATAGGCGCTGATCCATCGGAAATCATTTTCACCAGTTGCGGTACGGAAAGCGACAATATGGCCATTAGAGGTGCGGTCGAAGCACACGGCGGACATCCACATATCATTACGACTCGGGTCGAACATCCTGCGGTGCTTGCCGTGTGTCGGCATTTGCGAAACCATAGCTGCACACTCACTGAATTGCAGGTTGATTCTCAGGGACGGCTCGACATCGACCAGCTAAAAGACAGTCTCACTGCAGATACCGCGATCGTCTCGATTATGTGGGCGAACAACGAGACCGGGGTAATCTTCCCAATTGATGAAATAACGAAACTCGTGAAGCAGACAGGCTGTATCATACACACCGATGCAGTGCAAATTGTCGGCAAGCTGCCGATAGACGTCAGGAAAACGCCGATAGACATCCTTTCGCTGTCGGGCCACAAAATTCATGCCACAAAGGGAATTGGGGCACTGTATATCCGAAAAGGCACGAGGGTGAATCCACTAATACTGGGCGGTCATCAGGAAAACGGCAAACGGGCCGGGACTGAAAATGTACCGTATATCGTCGGATTGGGAAAAGCCTGCGAACTGTCGAAAATCCACATGAAAAAAGAAATGGTGCGAGTCAAGGCACTGCGCGATCGGCTGGAGGCCGGCATCCTAAAAACATGCCCGGAGGCAGCCATTGCCGGGGGTGGACAGCCTCGGCTGCCGAATACGGTTAATGTCGGTTTTGGGAAGATCGAAGGCGAATCCATTCTTCTGATGCTCGACGACCTCGGAATAGCCGCTTCGTCCGGCTCAGCCTGTACATCCGGCTCATTGGAACCGTCTCACGTGTTACGCGCAATGGGGATTCCGTTTACCTCGGTCCATGGCTCTATCCGCTTTAGTCTCAGCAGGTATAACACCGACGATGACATTGATTATACGCTAAAGCACATTCCACATGTTGTTGAGCGATTATTGGAGCTTTCGCCTTTATGACTGATATACACAGTTGAGCGGGATTGCAGAGGTGAAAATTCTTTCCCTTGCCCCCATCCGGCGAAACGCTATAATGTGACTCGACAAGTTACCAGCTTCCGATCGACCGATGGTATTATGTTAACTCATTGAGATGAGAAAGTGTAAGTTATACCCAATGGGTATAAGAACGGAAAAAGCAAGTGAAGGCATTAGTTACAGGAGGCGCCGGGTTCATCGGATCGCATCTGACCCAACGGCTTTTGCAGACCGGTCATGAAGTGGTCGTAATCGACGATCTGAGTACAGGCAGTCTCAAGAATATCGAAACAGTATATGACCATCGGCAGTTCCAATTCGTTCAGGACAATGTGCGGAACCCCGAAACGATGTACCGCCTGACCCGGCAGTGTGATGTCATATTTCATCTGGCCGCGGCGGTCGGCGTCCAGCTTATCGTCGATCAGCCGGTCAGAACGATCGAGACCAACATCCACGGCACCGAAGTCGTGCTGGAGATGGCTAACAAGTTCCACAAAAAAGTACTGCTGGCCTCGACCAGTGAGGTGTACGGCAAAAGTGAAAATGTGCCGTTTCGGGAAGACGATGATACGGTCCTGGGCAGTACCAGGTTCAGCCGCTGGTCTTACGCGTGCAGTAAGGCGATCGATGAGTTCCTGGCGTTAGCTTACCATCAGCAATATGAACTGCCGGTCATAGTGGTTCGTCTTTTCAATACAGTAGGGCCGCGTCAGACCGGACAGTACGGAATGGTGATACCGCGATTTGTGGACCAAGCACTGAAAAATGACCCTGTCGTAATCTACGGTACGGGTAAACAATCGCGATGTTTTTGTTACGTACAGGACGTGATCGACGGGCTGATGGGCCTGATTGATTGTCCCGAATCGCCTGGCAGTGTGTACAACATCGGCTCGACCGAAGAAACCACTATCGAGGCCCTGGCAGACAAAATAATCGAACTGACCGGCAGTGCCAGCGAAAAACGATACATCCCCTATCAACAGGCTTACGGCCGACCTTTCGACGACATGATGCGGCGGATACCCTCGCTGGACCGGATAAAAAAACTGACCGGATTCGAGCCTAAAACCAACCTGCAGCAGACACTAAAACTGATTATCGACGACAAAAGATAAAACTATGACTACGGTGAAATTGAAAACAATCGATCAGTTGGATCCTAAATGCCTGGCAAACGTCAAAATCCTTTTGACAGACATTGACGATACCTTCTCGACCTCCGGCAGGATCACTGCCGAGGCATTTGACGCCCTGTGGCGACTTCATGATGCCGGCATACGTATTATAGTCGTCACCGGTCGGCCGGCTGGATGGTGCGACCATATCGGGCGTTTCTGGCCGGTGGATGCCGTGGTCGGCGAAAACGGAGGGTTTTATTTCCACCATGACGGGGGAAAACTGCAACGCCGTTTTCTCTACAGTCAGGCCGAAAGGACCGCTTTCCGCAAAAAACTGCAGTCACTACGCAAAACAATTTTGCAGCAGGTACCCGGCAGCGACATTGCCTCAGACCAGCCTTATCGGGAATATGATCTGGCTATAGACTTCTGCGAAGACGTCAAACCACTGCCGCGAGAACACGTTTTGCGCATCAAAGAACTGTTCGAACAAGCCGGTGCTCACGCCCGGATTTCCTCGATCCATGTCAACGGCTGGTATGGCGATTTCGACAAACTCTCCACCACAAAATTATGTGTACGCGAGCTTTTAGGCCTCGAACTGGACAGAGAAAGTCAGCAGTTTGTTTACTGCGGCGATTCACCCAATGATGAACCGATGTTCGAGTTCTTTCGGTTATCGTTCGGAATGGCTAATGTCGAACCTTTCCTGGCGATGATGCAGCATCACCCGAGATTTATCACTACCAAATCCTGCGGAGCGGGTTTTCGACAGGTTGCCGATCTGATTCTGCAGGCCCGGGCGCTCGGAGAACAGCTCTGATGAGCAACTCATACAAAAACAAGTTCTATTTTGTGCAACTGCTTACCTGTGGACGGATACCGCTGATCCTCGTGTTTCTGGCGGTGAATTTGTTTGCCGACAAACCGTTGAGTCAGTTATGGTTTACGATCGCTTTCACAGCGATGATCCTCTCAGCCGTGACCGATCTGTTCGATGGTTATTTTGCCCGCCGGTTTCAGGTGGTCACCCGCATGGGAGCCTACATGGACCCTCTGACCGACAAGGTTTTTTACCTGACCACTTTCCCCACTTTGGTTTACCTGGCGGGCCTTGCCGGACAGTATAAGCATGCCGGACTGCTACTTGGCCTGGCGATCCTTTTCCTTATGCGCGACCAATGGGTATCTTTTTTGCGGTCGATCGGAGCCTTGTACAACGTCGATGCCAAGGCCAACTGGTCCGGCAAGGCACGCACCGTCATCTCATTCCCGGCAATCTGCACAATCTATTATTATCTCCAGGCGCCCCAACACTGGTGGCTGCAACTCCATCCGATCATCATCTATACCGTGGAAATTGCCAGTATGATAATCAATCTGGTATCTATATGGGTATATACCACTTACTACTGGCCCTGGCTCAAAAAAGAACTGCGGCCGCCGAACGGACCGGGCGAACCAGAATAAACCACCCGCCCACACAAACCAATAACCATAATCGCTCAGGTTAACAACCGTCAATTGCCGATGAAAAGAGCATGATAAATCCATTTTTACATCGTGTCCGCAGCTTCCCCATAAAACTCATCATCGACATCCATTCATACTGCAATGCTCGCTGTACTATATGTCCTTATCCTCGTTATTCAAAGCGGCACAGTCAGGGCCGGATGCCCTGGCCTTTGTACCAGTCTATTGTGGAAGAGTTCACCGCACTCGGTCGGGAGCATGGTTTTCGTCCGATATTAACCTACTGTTATATGGGCGAACCTTTCCTGACTGACGATCTGGACCGTTATGTCAGTTTTGCTTTGGATCGCCAAATAGACATATATCTGAACACCAACGCCTCGGTTATGACCCCGCAAAAGATCGATGCCCTGCTGAAAACCGGCTTTAACGGAAAAATCCACATCAGTTTTCACGGAATAACCCCGGAAGTTTACCAGCGAATCCTCGGCCTGGACTACCAAACCTCGCTAAAACACGTGCTTTACCTGATCGAACACTACAATCCGGAAAACATCCTCATTCGCGGCGTGGACGACAATTGGCCAACCGGCGAACCCCAGCGATGGCTCGAGTTCTGGAGGGACAAACACGTACAACTAGAGTATCTCCCTCCGATCAGCCGCTGCGGAGCCGTGGGGAGATTGCGGCCAAAAAACTCGAAAAAAAACTCCAGAAATACTGTTCGCCTTTACGGCTGCCAATGCCATCATCCCCTGGTGGAAATGGTGATCCTGTTTGACGGCCGGGCCGTAATGTGCTGTCAGGATATGGGCCGCGAACTGATATGGGGCGACGTTGGCAAAGATGGTATATCAACCGTCTGGAACTCACCGCCGCGCAAGGAGGCGATAGAGTTGCTTTATAGCGGTAAGCCTGCACCACGCAGCTTTCTTTGCTCGCGATGCGAACAGGCCCTGGGACCGGCGGGACTGGCCAGATCGCTTGGACAGGCGATCTGGAACAAACTTACACCTCCTCCGAAAAAGCGTCCGGCCGCCGTTCTTATACCCAGTTAGCTATTTATGGCTCACTGACCGAACAAGCGGATCGACCTCCAGGTCATAACGCTTCATCTTCTTATAAAGTGTAGTACGGTTGATCTCCAGCATATCGGCGGCCAATTGGCGGTTCCAGTTGTTACGCCGCAAAGCCATCTCGATAATCTTTTTTTCCGGTTCTTCCATGGCCTCGCGCAGGCTCAGCGATTTGAACGCCACAGCACTTTCTTCTCTATTAACATAGTCGATGATATTTTGTGGCAGATCGTTCAGTTCGATATTGCTGTGCTTGGAGAGTACCACTGCACGTTCGACCACATTCTCCAGTTCACGCACGTTGCCCGGCCAACTATAGTGTTCCAGTGCCCGCAAAGCTTCGTTGTCGAAGCTGGTTTTTTCCTTGCCGTGCTTGAGGCTCATCGCCTCCAGAAACCTTCCTGCCAGCAATGGTATGTCGGTGACCCGCTCCGCCAAAGCCGGCATCTCGATATTCACCACGTTGATCCGATAAAACAAATCCTCACGGAATCCCCCGGACTTGACCTCTTCTTGCAGATCTACGTTCGTAGCCAGCAGAACGCGAACATCGACTGTCTGCGTCTCGTTACTGCCCACCCGCTCGAACTGCTTCTCCTGCAGCACCCGCAAAAGCTTCACTTGCAGACTGGCAGGAGCAGAGTTGATCTCATCCAAAAACAACGTCCCGCCGTCCGCTGCCTGGAACTTACCATTTTTATCGCTTACCGCTCCGGTAAACGAACCCTTGACATGACCGAAAAGCTCACTTTCCAGCAGTGTCTCCGGCAATGCCCCGCAGCTCACCTCAACAAACGGCTTTTCCATGCGGTTGGACCGATGGTGGATCGACCGGGCGATCAGACTTTTGCCGGTACCGCTCTGACCGGTAATCAACACTGTCGCTTTACTGTCGGCCACGGCCTCGATCAGCTCGAATATCTTGAGCATCTTGTAGTCCTGACCGACAATATTATCCAGCCCGTATTGCCCACGCAGCAGATTGCGCAGATTGCGATTTTCCTGCAGTAACGCCTGCTGCTCCAAAGCTCGCGAGACAATCATGCGGATTTCATCATCGACGATCGGCTTGGTCAGATAATCGTATGCCCCCATCTTAATGGCCTCGACCGCGCTTTCGATCGTACCGTAGCCGGTGATAACAATCGTGACCACTTCCGGATAACGCTTGCGGATCACCCGCAGCAATTCAAATCCGTCCATCTCCGGCATATTGACGTCGGTAACAACCAGATTGTAGTCCTGTTTTTCCAGCTCCCCAAGGGCCTGTTTGAAATCACCTGCCTGACGACACTGGTAACCTTCTAACTTGAGAAACTCGCATAACGATTCACGAATGATCTGATCGTCATCGACTACTAATAGTTTTTCTCCCGCCATTTCTACTGTCTCCCTTTCCTGTCCGAAAAACCTACAGCTATCCGCTCCGTAACCGCCTAATTTGATTCTTGGTGGCAAACCCCAGCGGTATGCTTACCGTAAAAACCGCCCCTCCACCCGGCCGATCTTGGGCACAAATATGTCCGTTATAACGTTCGACAATATCTTTACAAATAGCTAGGCCCAGCCCTGTACCTTTACCGGCGTCTTTGGTAGTAAAGAACGGCTCAAAAAGCTTCTTGCGCGTCTCCTCGCTGAAACCGCAGCCGGTATCGGCAAATTCGATCAGCAAATAGTGCTCGTCACAACCGGTCCGGATGGTCAGCTTGCCCCGCTGATCCATGGCGTCCGCCGCGTTCTTGATAAGATTGCAAAAAACCTGAAACAAATTACCGCTGCGAATATGGGGCAAATCCGAAGTGTATTGCCGCTCCACCTGAATCTTCTTCTCCAGAATCGGCGATTCCATCGCCTTGAGGGCGTCTTCCACAATATCGTTGAGATCGGTCTGTTCAAAAGCCGAATAAGTACTTCGCGAAAATTCCAGCAGCTCACCTATGATCTGCACCATCCGCTGCAGACCTTTACGCGACTCCTGAAGATACCGCACGCTTTGATCGCTGTTGTTTTTGTCCGCCACCCGCAGAGCAAGATTAATATAACGCAAAATCCCGTCCAGCGGATTGTTCAATTCGTGAGCCACACGGGCGGCAAGCTTCCCCATCGCCGCCAGACGCTCCGCAGACGCCAGATCGTTTTCCATCATCACTTTATCCGCTACGTCTTCTATCAAAAGAATACCGCCGATATGCCGATTACTTACTTCCTCGGTCAACGGCGTACAGATAATATGCAAAATATGGTTCACACCATCGTTGGCATAAGCAATATTCTCGAAAACGCACGGATCCGAACTCTCCAGAGCCAACTGTAAACGCTGATGCCACGTCTGCTCCTGATCGAAGTTACTGCCAAAGGACAGGGCATCGGCAATGTTCTCCGCCGGGATCAACATCCCCCTGGCACTGGGATTAATGTCGGTTATAGTCAACTCCGTATCAAATGCCACTACACCCAAAGGCATAACATTGATAAGATGACCCGCCATGTAACCAAAGCGAAGCTCCGGGGTCTTCGAACCGTCAAAAGCGACTTTCAAAAAACCAACGGCCTGATCGTTTTGTTTTTTCTCTTTTCCCGTTTGCATAATCCGATAACAAAAACCTTAAATGTTGGGGATCAATTCCCAAAAAAGTTGATACGAAAAACTATCTCAATTCTCTCTCCTGCCGAACTGTTCAAACATTATTGCATGTGGCTTGATTCTGCCCAATAACAAATGAGAAACATATTTCTCTCTAATATACAATTACAATTTTACCGCCTAAAAGTCAAGAGCATTTGTTGTTTTTTCGCAACATTGACCTATAAAAGTGTTGTAAAAACACAACATTAGAATTATACCGATTGTGTTGAGTTTAAGGAGTAGGTAACAGAGGTAGTTTGTATGGTTTGTTATGTTGTTTTTCTGCAACATCAAGCTATATGCTATAACGTCCCAACAGCTATCTTAACCTTAGTTTGTTATGCGTTGCGATTATTCGCCATTGCCATAAGCCTCGACTGTGACATTGTGCCGGGCCAGGGCCGCTGAGCATCCTATCCCAATAACGATACCCGCCAACCCTGAGAGAAAATCACTAACATCAAAACTACCACGCATCCACATATTGACAAATCCATCCAGACATGCGTAAAAACCCAACACAAATAACGTCAAGACCAGTATGGTTTTATTGATTATAAACCGCCGCTGAGGACAAAGCATACGCCACCAGGCGAGCGTCAGCGCCAGATACGCCGTCATCATATATGCTGCCCTAAACGGCTGCAAAAACTCCGGCAACTTAACAAATGGTTTATCAGCCGGCCAATGAGTAATCACCGCCAAACCCACCCAGTAAAGTATCAACCAATACAGCCAGCGACGGATCAAAAACAACAACAGCAATGCTGTCAGGCTCCCGCATATATCGAACACCCAGTCAAAAGGATCACATGTCCGACCTATAAATTCCAATCCCTGCGTTATCTCATCCATCGCCCCGTAAAGAGCAAACAAAACAACAACTTTATACAGCCTGCCTTTACGCAGGCTCGGACGATCCGTACCATAACTGGCCACCCAAAACAACACGGTCAAAAAAAAGTACGCGACAAAATGCAGCGTCTTGTCCCTGCCGTACAAGTCTATACGTGGCGGATGGGGAAGGTGCGTCCCGACAAACAACATCGGCCAATAAATACCCAGCACCAGCCAGGGCAGCAATGATTGTAATCGTTTCAGGTTCATAAAATTCCATCGGGCTTCCCAACGGCCATGATGTTTGAATCGACGGTGGCATACTTACGCCAAACTTGTGCAAAACATAAGCAAGCTTCACCTTTGCCCGCCCCCTGCCACTCGCTTGCACGCGTAAGCAATTATCCACGGTCATCCTGACAATCAGTCTCTTCGCTTACCGGAGAATCAGCCCTGGTATCCAAACCAACCGTCTCACCGGCAGGAACAACAGCCGCAGCTTTCGGCTGATCGCCCCGGACGCCGCTCACTAACCCATCACCATCGACCGTTGTCGGTTTGCCGGCTTCTTCCTGCACAGACTCATTAGCGGACATCGACTCGACTTCTTCAGCCAAAGCTCGATAATCCCGGGCGCCGTTGCAATCCGGTTCATATTCAAATATCGTTTGACCATGACTGGGAGACTCAGCCAGTTTTACATTGCGACGTATTCGGGTCTCGAAAATCCTGATATCACTCCACGGACAGTCCCGATCCCGCTGACCGGCGAAAAATCCCTTTATGTCGCCTACAATCTCCGTTGAAAGTGAAGTTCGTGCATCGAACATGCAAAGCAGCAACCCACTGACCTTCAAGCACGGATTGATCCGCTTTCGCACAAGCAAAAGTGACTCCAGCAACTGGCTCAACCCCTGCAGCGAAAGAAATTGACCTTGCATCGGTATAAAAACTTCCCCTGCCGCACCTAATGCGTTCAGCGTCAGCAGACCCAGCGAAGGCGGACAATCAATGAAAATATAGTCGCACTCCTGATCGTACCCCGCCAACGCATTACGCAAAATGGTCTCCCTGCCTACCACCGAGACTAACTCCTGCTCCGCTGCCGCCAGATTCAACTCCGAAGCCACCACCTTCATGTTATCCCGCACCGATATTAGCGACTTTCTCAGCGGCTCCGACTCCATCAATACCGAATAACTCGAATACCTGATATCCTCCGGTGCTATCCCCATAAAAGCCGTCAGATGAGACTGCGGGTCCAGGTCTATCAAAACAACCTTTTTACCCATTTCAGCCAACGCTGCAGCCAGATTGACCGTCGTTGTAGTCTTACCGACTCCCCCCTTCTGGTTAGCTAAAGCAATAATCCTCATATTCCGTTGTCCAAATCGCTCAGATTGCATTTCTCAAACATATCACTATCGGACTAATTATAACTCAATCGCCCGGCATGGGCAAGTAACTGTTTTTGGCTGCTCATGGGCACTGCACGTCCTATCCATCTCATCCCAGGCGACTGCTTGCCATCACAAAACATACCTGAGTTGGTCCCGATACCCCGATTTCTTACCACAATTTGTTACAGATAATTATAATATTTGTACTATAAGACATAATACTCCCCAAAAACTTGACGCTCAATAAGCAATTTTAGGATGTATTTGTTACTTGCACAGTGTGCTCATCGAATAATCGCATCGAATAATCGCATTGAATAATCACATCGAATAATCACATCGAATACATCACAACCGTTCAAATATATATGGTCTTTCAAAATTTCGGCATCAAATAAACTGTAAAATGTTCAACACCTCACCGTAACACACCTTTAAATTTATAAATTAAAGCGATTAACTATCAGTTAAGCTGTTAGATTGTTCCGCAGTAACGTTTTTTTTGTAAATTTGGTTTGTTTTTATGCAATCTTTCTGTTTTTTTATAAATTTGGTTTTGTTTTTACATGAATTTGATTTGTTTTTGTGTGATTGTAGTTTGTTTTCAACAGTCTTGGTTTGTTTTTATGTGGATTTGGTATGTTTTTGCATGAAATTAGTATGTTTTTACATGAATTTGATTTGTTTTTACGCAATTTTAGTTTATTTTTATATTAGCGGATTACAAAACTGGATGTTTGTGTGTGTCTGATAAAAATATAATGAAGTCACATGAGCTTATATGACGATAAAAAAAATGAAGTTTTTGTATTGCTAAAAAGTAAATAAGAAATAATGATCGATGAAGAGTTTAGTTAGAAATAGTTTTTGATTGTTTAACATGCGATTGATATTCACTTCGGAAAGGAGGTGATACACATGGCGAAGAAAAAAGCGGCTAAGAAAAAAGTAGCGAAGAAAAAAGTGGCTAAGAAAAAAGTAGCGAAGAAAAAAACCACCAAGAAGAAAACCGCCAAAAAAAAAATGTGTCATAGTTAAACTATGACAGGTTTGTCGGTGGAAAGTTTTATCAATATCAAAGCCGACGAACCTTGGTCGAATGAGTAGTTCGACAAAAACGGCAAAACCACTTTGGCACTTGAAGAATAAGTGGTGTTTGCGGGCAAGTATGGAAGATCCTCTCGCCACGGTAGGGTCTTCCTTTTTTTAGCCTGAAATAGTCGCTGCCAGCAACAAAAATGTTCGCCATGGTGTTGCGTAACTTCATTAACCACAAAAGGTTGTGGCTGTGCGGGTTTTGGCTGGCCGTGGTGGTGGGGTAGTGTCAAGAATCTTTCGCACATTTTTTTCTGGTAGTCTTTCATCTGGTCTTTTCTTCCATACCTTGGCCCCCTAGGGGGCCGCGAGTTATCGGGCTTACGCGGTGCTTTTTTCCTTGATGGGCCGATCTCTTTCAAGAGCATAAAGGTGATCCATGTCCATATAGCGACGATTACTCCACTTGGTACCAGCAATGTACCTCAGTCGAGCTGTAGCTAACATCAACGCTGAATGACCATCCGGGAAACTGCCAACCACCTGCGTTCTACGTCTGATCTCACGCATAATTCGCTCAAGAGGATTGTTGGTTCGTAACTGCCGCCAGTGCTTATCAGGATAAGAATAATAACTGAAAGTCTCCTCAAAACCCTCAGCAACGATCTGGGCGGCTTTCGACAATTTCATCTCTTTGAGCTTCTTGATGACAGTGTGAGCCTTCTCTGTGGCCGCCTGTTTGTCTTCCTGGGCATGGATAGCCTTGAGCATCGCTGCGACCTCTCTGACTTTTTGTTTAGGAACATGGCTAAAGACATTACGATACCAATGCCCCGTGCAACGCTGCCAATCACAGTCAGGATAAAATTCAGCCAAAGATTCCACCAATCCAAGGCACTTGTCCGAAACAAACAAACGCACTCCTTTGAGACCTCGCTTCTTCAAATCACTCAAAAAAGCACCCCAACTGGGCCTTGTCCTCTTGGGCATCTTCAAGTTTACCTCGCCGGCCCTGGTGTGCAGTTTACGCTGATAATGACCGGCACGAGTGTCTGTGCGTACGCCGGTTCGCTCATAACGCTGAGCCTGACACAACTGATCAGCCTCAGCATCCAACAGATTATTGAGAGTCAGTTTGAGTAAATAAAACAATTGAGCCGGCAATCTGGGCGGTGAGATTTCGTTGGATTTGGGGGTAGCAAAATCTTGTAAGTGCTTGATTTTGATGGGGTTATGCTCGTTTGTGGTTCCACAGGGAATTAGATAAATCCTCTTGGGGGGTTATATTATTCATTGCAAAAACGGTCGGTATTGGTATAATAATTGTGATGAACTAAATTGAAATAGGGGGAAAATGCAAGCGTAAGCTACATGCCAGGAGAATAAGCCATGAGTTACTTTGTGGAAAATGGCCGAGGTGTTGGTTTTTGCCCAAGCGGTAAGGTCTTAGCGTTTCTGGGGTGCGTGATTTTTGCGGTTTTGTCGGCAGGCTCCGGTGAATTGGCAGGTCAATCTGGGTCGGACCCCAATACGTCCTCCGGCAATCGTTCGGGTGGTAGGCCGGACCGCGGACCGCTTATCGGCCCGGGAGTAGGCTTGGGCGGAGTGGCGCCGGTAGATCCGACATATCTGCAGCAGGGACCAGGTGGCCCGCGGTCGCCCTATCAAAACATGGACAGGCCCCCATGGGTACCTCCTTCAATTCAACGTCCGGGCGATGTTGAAAGCAAACCGGCAGTGCCTAAATTTGTCGTTCCTGATTTTCCGCGGAATTTGGCTACACTTTTCCAGGAGGCCTGGCAGGCGAAAAAACAAGACAATTACGCGAAACTGGGTGGTATGCTGCACCATCGCCGCGGGATAATAAAAAAGACCAAGGTGGGCGACTCGAACGTTCCACAGGAATGGGTTGACGATGAGAAATACCTGACCAATTGCCAGATTCTGATTCGTCAGGGCAAATACAAGGAAGCGGTGGACCTTATCGGGCCTCGCTGGGAGCAGCGACGCGGGGACGAACTGGTGAACGGTGATCTTGGTATGGCGTTGGTGCAGGCATCGCTCTCGGCGGTGGTCATCGACGATCAGTCGGTGCTTCCACGAGAGCAAATGAAGCAAATACTCGATATGGTCATTGACAGTGATCCGATGCAGATTGAGGCGGATGTTGTTCGGGCATGGATGATAGATGCCAATCAGGACGAGGAGTTTTTGCGTTTGGAGTCACGACCGTCCATTATCGAGCGCAACCGTCGGCTGCTGCCGATCCAGCAAAGTCTCGATGCAGACCTCGGTCGTGAGGACCAGACGGCCGCCGTCCAACCGGGATCGGTGAGGCCGAACTTTATACCTGGAATGCCACCTGGAATGTATCCAGGGATGCCACCTGGGATGTATCCTGACGCTCGTCGGACGGCGGCTCCGGCTGGCTGGCCTCAGTCGAAATCGGGTGTGCCGGAATCAATAAGTCGGTTTCTTTTGAGCATTATATCTTATTCGTTGGGGATCAGTCGGGATCCTGTATTTGACGAGGTGGCCCGTTGCAAGGAATTTTTCAACAGCGAGTATTTTCTGATGACGGACCGTAGCGGCTATACCTATGCCTATATAAAAGGCCATCTTTGGCAGCAAATGCAGGCGTCGGGCAGGTCGCAATGGAGATTTCTCGACAAGCCCAACAAACAAGGACCATGGCAGGCCTCCGATCTTTATCTGTTTCGCTGGAGCGGTAAAGAAGAAGAAATCGAAAAATACTTTACCCAGGAAGGTGGTTTGACTGGGGCAAGAGCCAATTCTGGTTTTCCTCGACAATATAATAGCAACTCCAGACAATCGTCAACCGGCCTCGGTGGGCAGGATGATCAGCAACCGGCTAGCGGGCTTCGCAATCTTTATAATCTGCTTAGGGACAGGCAGCCCATTGCCAACGGCGATTTGGGTCAGATCGGCGAATATACGCTGACTATTTATGATTCGAGTCCGGTTTTTGTCGAACATCTGCTGACGATTCCGATACATGTAAGCCCTGTGACTACCTTCAAGTCTGCCTGGCGGCGTCAGAAAACGATGGCCCTTGGGGCGAACGAGGAAGGAAAGTATCTGGTCTTTTCATACGCGCAACTGAGTACCCTGAAGTCTCTGCAGGGACAGTTGACCCAGCAGCAATCGCAATCAAGAGAGTATGCCAGTAAATTTGACATGGTTCCTTTGTTTTGTGTGTTGGAAAAGGAAAAAGGTTCAGTTGAGATAAATTTTTACCGTGACGATCAAGGTGAAAGATATTTGATCAGCGATAAGGGGCAGAAGATTTATTTTACGGATTCCGATATGCTGGAGCTTCACACGCCTAGTTTCCAACCGGGCAAACCGTACAAGGGGCGACTAATCAGACCCGTGTCGTTTTCTCGCTATGACGACGATCTCGACATCGCCAAGCGAATGCTCAAGTGGGCCTGCGACACCCAATCGGATGCTATTAGCGAGCTGATTAGTGACATTGAGGAGAACGGCCGCCGTGGTAAAACCGTTGATGAGCTACTTTTTGACGCGGTGTTTTTGGGAAAGACCGCGATCACCATGGACCGCAGCCAAGGTCAGAACTGGCAGCAAACGCTTTGGGACCATAAACTTCATATCGAAAACGCAAAAGAATTTTTTGTATCTACTCCATACGGATTTGACCCGCGCGGTCGGCTGTTTATTTGGCAGAATCTTGACAGTTCCGGCGGAAATCCATGGGGGACCCGTGGTTTGCCCGGCGCGATGCCGTCCGCGATGCGCAATGCAATGATGCCTATGGGAAGACCCGGTATGCCTATGGGAGGTCCCATGAGCAGAAGTGTCATTGGCGGTGAAACCGCTAACGAACCATCATCTTTGATTTTTCTTGATGAAAATGGTGAGATTGTTTCTCAGTTTTATGACGACAGCCAACTGGACAGTTTGAAAGCCGGTCAGCAGAGTGATTTTCTTGTTCCCAGTGATCAGACGGTTCCCAGTCCTTTTATCGGTATTTCGAGTCAATGGCAACCGGAAATCATGCGGCAAAAGGCGCAGCAAGCGGACGCTAAAGGAAATTTGCACCTGGCGGCAACGTTATATCGTGAGATGCCGCCTCTGGATTTTGTTTTCACCAGCATTCCTACCGGGGTGCCAAGCTCCAGTCAGATCAAGGCGATGATCAGCGAGATGGAATCGGCCATTCAGAATGCGGTTAACAAACTCCAGATCAAGATTGAGTTTGCGAAGATTCTCGAAAAAATGGGCCGTTCGGACCAGGCCAATGAAATGCAATGGGGGGTCAAGGCCTCATGGAAACTGGCGGTAAAGCCACTGCTGGAGGAATTTGAGCGATTCGCGGTCAGTTATGGTTATATTGTCTCGGATGGGTTTCTGCAGAAGCAGGCGGTGGTAACGCAACTGCTGGCGAATATCCCTCCCACCGAAGATACGGCTAAGGAACAATCTCAAAGTTTTATGGCAAGACTCATCAAAGGCATAAAAACGATGGAACAACCGTCGCAAAAGAGTTCGGACCCTGTCGATACGAACATCAAGTTCAATCTGACGGATTTCGAGAGTGCTGACGGGATCGACCAGATCGATAAGCGGCTGACCAAATTTTACCAGGGCAAACCCTCGATTACCGAATACCTCAAGGCAAAGCAGTGGCTCCTGACGCAGCATCCAACTCTGCTGATGCGAAGTCCGGACAATGAGTTCGAAAGCATGATATTCAGTTGGAAGCCCCTGGAGATTTCGGAGGGGGAAATCGGCCATCTCGATTCATTGGCAAAACCGTCGGAGGAGTTCAGTCAATTATGGAACGAGGTTTTGTATAAGGTTGAGACCAAACAATATGGGTTGGCTCGTCTGTCGCTGTTTGAAGCGGCGTATTACCAGCGGAACGCAGCCGCCCAAAACAAACCTGAATCGCTTGATTATCTGGTTCGTTCGGCCAATGCGATTGCCATGTTATGGCTGGCTACCGGAAGCGAATCCTTTTTGTATGGCCCGGTCCGTTTCGGTACGGATTTTGTAAAGATAACGGATAACGAACTCAAGGATTTCATTCAGCCGCGTATGGCGGTGAAGTTGTCCGGGGAGCAAGTGGATTATCATCTTCGACCGATTCGCAACATCACAGATACGGTAACGCGTTTGTCGGAATCGGATGAATACCTCAACCGGAGATTTTTCTGGTTCGAGTATGTACAACTGGCCTGCGATACCGGCCTCGATAAGTCCGCGGCCACCGGATATCAGCAACTGGGCGAATTACCACAATCTCCAAAAAAGGATCCGGTCAAAACGCACGAAAGGGAAAGCGTATATCAGGCCAAACAGATGTTGCAGCAGGCCTATGTGCAAAAAAGACTCACTCCAATCGGGGCATTGCGTTCGTGTGATACGATTATGGAAAGATGGCCCGAGAGTATAGAGGCCCAGGAGGCCGAGGAAATGATCAAAAGCATTTTGCGAAACCGACCCGACGAGAAAAAGGAAAGGCAAAAACAGGGCAAGTACACGGGCGAATAGCCACCGCCGCTTGCGATTGCCCGGTCGCAAATTGTTTACGAGTCGCCGGCACTGCCTTGTGATGTGTTCTGTGCCTCTCGGGTAATGGTTTCGATGCGTTTCTCAGCCTGTTCGAGGATGTCCCGGCAGTGGGCGATGAGTTTCATGCCCTGCTCGTATTTGTCGATGCAATCTTCCAGGGGGATCTTACCCTGTTCGACATCGGTGACGATCTTTTCTAATTGGGCTAAAGTCTGTTCGAACGTTTGTTTTTCAGGTTCCGATTGAGTCATTTTTTTTGCTCCCTTTTGACAGATAATGTCACTTTACTTTCAATATTCGTTTTGCCGGCTAATTCGGTGATTAACAGATCGCCCGGTTCTATTTTAGTTTTTCCGCCGACGATTTCCATGGTGTTTTTCAGGCGGGTGATGCTGTAGCCGCGCTGCAGAACACCGCGGGGATTGAGGTTTTCCAGACGCCCGGTGTAAGCGTTTAGCTGCTGATGTAATTGCCGCCAGAACGACTGCCGGGCGGTATCTATTCGGCCGGTCAAATGCTCAACGGTGCTCCGCTGCTGACGGACGCGATATAACGGCCTGGTCCCGAGCAGGTGCGAACAGGTGATGGCTAATTGATTTTTGCGGGCTTTATAATAGCTACCGGACGCCGACTGTAGTCGGTGCTCCAGTTCGGCCAGGCGTTTCTGACCGCGGGCCAGGGTGATATGCGGCTCGATTACTCGTAAGGCGGCGGCGTGGCTTTCGATGATGCGCCCTGTGCGACGGAACAACTCGCTGAGATGCCGTGAGAGGATAGCGGTTTTTTCGTCGAGTAACTGGCGGCTGATACGCAGGATATCCAGCGGTCGGGCAAACAAGGGGCGGTCTGAGAGGTTTTGCCAGGTCGCCTGGGCCGATTCCCAGCGACCTCGGGTGCTGTGGTAAAGCCGCTGTTGGAGTTGCCGGATACTTTGCAGTATCTCGGTTCTGTCCGGCACGGCCAACTCGGCCGCGGCCGTGGGAGTGGCGGCCCGACAGTCGGCGACCAGATCGGCGATGGTAAGATCGATTTCGTGGCCGACGGCGCTGATAACAGGAATTTCGCAGGCGAAGATGGCGCGTGCAACAATATCTTCATTAAAGGCCCATAGGTCTTCGATACTACCACCGCCTCGACCTACGATCATCAGGTCGATGCCGCCGAACTCGCCGCGACGCCGGTTCAACTCGGCGATGGCCCCGGCGATCTCCGCTGCGGCGCCCGAACCCTGAACAGCAACCGGATAAAGTAATTTTCTCACGCCGGGGAAACGTCTGTTGAGGGTCTTGGCAATATCTTCGATGGCGGCGCCGGTGGAACTGGTAACGATAGCAATAGTGGATGGGTATTTCGGCAGCGGTTTTTTATGACTATCATCGAACAGGCCTTCTTTTCGCAGTTTTTCGGCCAACTGGCGAAATGCCAGCTCCAAAACGCCGGTCCCGGACGGTTCCAGTTTGTCGATATAAAACTGATATTTACCCTGCGGTTCATAGAGATCGACCCGGCCGGTGGCAACAACAGCCATGCCGTCGGCTGGGCGAAATTTGAGCCGGCCGGCAGCGTTTTTCCACATAACCGCTGAGATGTACGTGTTTTCGTCCTTCAGACTGAGGTAGAGATGACCGCTGCCGTGAAATTTACAGTTGGAGATTTCACCGGCCAGAACAATTTTGGCCGGCAGATGCTCATTAAGTGCCAGCCTGATCATGCGTGTAAGCTGTGTGACCGAATAAACATCGGGTAGTGAGTTTGCCGTTGCTTTTTTGTCAGATTCTTGTGGGCTGGCTGCAGAGGGTTGGGCAACGCTGTCCGACTTTTTCGGATCGAAGAAGTCCGGTTGTCGTGAAAACCCTTTTTGTTTGTCGTCAAAATTGAAAAATGGAAGCTCACCTTGAATCATTGTTTTATCCGTTCATCCGTTCATCCGTCCCAGGGTTTAATTTGCTCTTGATTTTAGAGCTTAAGGCCGCGGGTTTCAAGTATCAAATTGGAAGGATCCGACGAGATGCCGCCTTTTCCCAAACAGACGATCTTCTGCTGATAACAGGCAGGATTAGAGACAGGGCCGGATTAGGCGTGATTAGGCCCGGGCAATCCTGATATTTGGAATGCTTTATAGCGAATTGATGACCTGATAGCTCAGGTTGTTTTTGCCGTTATCTTTGACCAGATACATCTGGTGATCGGCCAGTTCGAGAATTCCCGCCGCCCCGGCGGGAGAAGCCCCGGCTTCGTAAAAAACCATACCGATACTGCAGGAAAGAACCGCACCATCGGGGGGAATCTGCGAAACGTTCGACAAAGGGAAGTTGTGAATTTTCTCGAGTAAATTCTTTGTCAGGAGAACGGCCTGATCCAGCTGCACTCCACTCAAGCCCACCACAAATTCATCGCCGCCATAACGAGCTACACAACCTGTATTGCCAAATCGCTCTTGCAGCATCCGGGCGAATTCCTTGAGTAACCGATCACCGGCAGAGTGGCCGTATAGATCGTTAACTTCTTTGAAGTTGTCGATATCGATAAATAATACTGCCAGCGAAGCCTGCCCCGATCGCAGGCTCTGACAAGCTTCCTCCAGGTTCCCAGTCAGTACGTCGCGGGTAGCCAGACCGGTGAGCGGATCGGTCTGAGCCTGTTGACGATAATGAGCGACCGAATTAGTCAAACTATCACAATAGCTTTTGAACTCCTTCATCTCTGATTCAAAATCAAAAATCTTGCGGTTGGCGTCGTTGGCCAGACCGCTGAGCAGGTTATTGGTTTGGCTGAGCAACTTGGCGATATCAACCTGGTCAGGAAGGATGTTGCCAAAAAGCTTTGAAACACCGGAAAATTCATGACTGGTTTTCTCCAATATCTTATTCAGATCTTTACCGCTAAGTCCAAATGTAGTGTGGGCATAGTCCAGCAATGTTATGTCTTCTTCGCTGAGCGACTCAGGACCGTTCAGCGAGAGTGTGCCGACAAAATAGGCGATCTGGGACAATTGAACCTCCTCATCCGTACTGGGCTGGGCCTCACTACGACAATGGTGGACGCAGATGGGATGGGCCAGCAACTTCGGCAGCCCCCACTGTTGGGTAATTATTCCGGCAGCGGCGAGATGATCGAACGGGAATAATTCATGTTCGAGGAGATACAGGGAAGCCTGAGAATTGTTGTTTGTGTTATGCCACAACTTGGCATATTCCTGGCCGAGCGCCTGCACCAAAAAAGGTATGCCGCAATCTTGCAGCAGTCCGATCAGAAACGCCTCCTGGCATCGCGCGGAACAGTAATGATTGGCCAACTGCCGCGCCAAAACAGCTCGCAGAACACTATGACGCCAAAAGTCCGACATGTTAAAGCCCGACGTACCGAAATTGTTCAAGGCGGTAGCCAAATGAAAACCCAGTGAAACCGACTTGACGTATTTCAATCCCAGTGCGGTGATGGCTCGTTCCAGGGTCGAAGCCTTGTGACGCAGGCCGTAATAGGCCGAGTTAGCCACACGCAACAGACGGGAGGCCAATCCCGGATCAGCCTCTATCACACGGGCAAAATCAGCAAAATTGGCATTTTCGTCCCTGCAAAGCTCCACCAGCTTCTGCGCCACCATTGGTAAAGTGGGTACATCAGCCTCGGACAAGAGTTGATCTAATTTTTTATCATCTACCGGCGATTGCTGCCCCATCAAAACATCACTTGGCATTAAAATAAGCCTCCACTGTCCTACCATGGAATTTAAATTTGGTGATCTCCCTACTACAAGACCACCTGTTATCCAAAAGCCTGCCCCCCTCTTAAAGTGCTATAATCGGCTTGGTTGGCCCTAGAATTTAAGGGAAATCCTGATAAATTGGTTAGGAAATAGCTGAGCTTACCGGTCAAAAACGCAGGATTATTTGCCACTTACAGCGTTATCAGACTTGGCTTTGGTAGAAATCGCCCCGTTGCTCTGCCGGTAGTTGATTATTATCCAGGCGATTTGCGGGGGACAATCGCTTTAGGTGTGGTAATCAGCGTTGATAGTGACGTATTCACGTGACAGATCGCAGGTATAGCAAAAATCACTGAACGTTCCCACGCCCAGATCCACATTTACCTGCCAATTTTTGGCTTTCATTTTATGCGTCAACTTGCCGGCATCGAAGCGGCTGGGTCGCCCTTTACGGTAAACAGTTGTCCCGGCGATCCTGCAGGCAAGCTTGTTGGGGTCGAATTTTGCGCCGCTGTAGCCGACCGCGCTGATGATGCGTCCCCAATTGGGGTCGGCTCCGTTAAAGGCGGTGCGGACCAGTGGGCTATCGACAATGGCTCGCAGCGCCTTGGCGCCATCACGGCCCGTGGCGGCGCCGGTAACTGTAACGGTAACTCCGCAGGTGGCGCCCTCACCATCGGCGGCTATTTGCCGGGCCAGATCGTCACAGACCATATACAGCGCCTCGGCGAACCGCTCATATTCGGCGCCACCGCGGGTGATACTTTTGTTGCCGGCCAATCCCGACGCCAACACGATAGCAGTGTCACTGGTGCTCGTGTGATTGTCGATCGAGACCTTATTGAAGGTCACGTTTACAGCCTGTTTGATCGCCCGCTGCAAAAGAGTTGAGTTGATATTGATGTCGGTCGTTATAAACGCCAGCATGGTTGCCATATTTGGCGCTATCATTCCGGAACCTTTGGCGCAACCGGCTATCTGTGCTGTTTTGGAGCCTAATCGAACCGTCCGATGGGCCGTCTTGGTTTTGGTATCGGTGGTCAGAATTGCCCGGGCGAACTGGCGGCTGGACTGGGCGGAAACGGAAAGCTTCGATCCCGCCTGCGCGATTCCACGGCAGACCTTCTCCATCGGCAGATAATGTCCGATCACACCGGTAGAACAGACCAGTACATCCTGTGGGTTTACCGAAACCCGCCTGGCCACTTCACGGCAGATCGTATCTGCATCACGCCTGCCGCGTGCGCCGGTACAGGTGTTGGAGTTGCCGGCGTTGACAAAAATCGCCTGTGCTCTTCCTCCTTTGATATGCTCGCGTGTGACTTCCACGGGCGCACCGACTACTTTGTTGGTCGTAAATGTTGCGCCCACACGGCACGGCAGGTCGGCAACGATCAAACCGAGATCGAGATTGCCGCTGGCTTTGATGCCGGCTTTCACCGCGGCGATGCGAAAACCTTTTGGTCCGGTGAGAGTTTTATTTGCCATTGGGTATCAGACCTTATTGGGCAGGTTGACCTTTTTTATCTACAGAAGTCCCATGGTTTCAGGAAGATTACAGATTATATTCATGTTCTGCACCGCCTGGCCGGCGGCGCCTTTTATCAGGTTGTCAATGGCACAGAAGACCACGATTTTCCCCTGGGTGGCGGTAGCGAAAATGTCACAAAAATTCGTACCGACCACGTTCTTGATCGCCGGCGGTTTATTCAGCATCCGCACAAACGGTTCGTCAGCGTAAAACCTGTTATAAAGTTTATCCAAATCTTTAGAATCTGCCCGGGCCAGCGGCTGACAATAAATGGTCTCACTAATGCCGCGATCGAAACTGCCCACGTGCGGTTGGAAGAGTACCCGGGTCTTTTGATTACAGGATTCGGTCAGTATCTGTTCGATTTCGGGCGTATGCCGATGTGTGCCCACTGCGTAAGCGAAAAGGTTTTCATTCATTTCAGGAAAATGAAAGGTGAGATCAGCCTTACGCCCGACGCCGGAGACGCCGGAGACAGCATTGACGATAATATCGTCACAGGCGATCAGTTTTTCCTGCAGCAGCGGCGCCAGGGCCAGGGCAGCCGCGGTGGGATAGCAGCCGGGATTTGCAACCAGACTGGCGCCTTCAATATCATGGCGGAACAGCTCCGGCAGTCCGAACGCCGCTTGGCTGATATTTTTCTTGTCGGTGTGTTTGACCTTATAAACCTTTTCATAAAGGGCAACGTCATGGAGGCGATAGTCGGCGCTAAAATCGACGACCTTTACGCCGGTCTCAAGGAGCTGACCGACAAACTGCATCGACACCTTGTGCGGCAGACAGCAAAGAGCCACATCCCCAAGCTCGGCTAATTTGTCCAGGTCCACCGGCTCGATGGGCAGATCAAGCCGGTTGGCCAGCATCGCAAACACGTCCGTAACATGTCCGCACTCTTCCGGCAGGGCCGTCAGATAAGTTACTTCCGCCTGGGGATGTCGCAAAAGTATCTCGATGGATTCGCGAGCGGTATAGCCGGTGGCGCCAATTATTGCGACTTTAATCATGATTCTGTCGGTTTTCTAAAAAAAGGCTCCCGCCGGCATAGCAACAGGAGCCTGTAAGATTCGAATATTTGCAGCGATTAACGTTTGGAGAACTGGAAGCTCTTGCGTGCCTTTTTTTTGCCATATTTTTTACGTTCTATCATTCGGCTGTCACGCGTCAAAAGCCCGGCATCACGCAGTGCGATGAAGGTCTCGGGATCGGCAATTACCAGGGCACGGGCCAAGCCGAGTTTGACGGCGCCGGCCTGGCCGGTAATGCCGCCACCATGAACCTGGATGAGAACATCGTATTTCCCCGTACTATCGCTGGCGACCAAAGGCGCCTGAACGTCTTGGCGGTCCTGGATACGTGGAAAGAAATCATCAAGCTCGCGCTTATTGACAAGAATCTTACCGTTCCCGGGACGGATTCTTACACGCGCTACGGCTGACTTGCGTCGGCCGGTTCCCCAGCAATACTCCTTTGGTCCCAACTCGGCTGCGGTGGGAGGCTTTTTCTGGGGTTCCTCTTGCGGGCTGATTTGTCGGCCGGACGTTGTCACGCGGACTGCGGCTCCCTGAAGATCGGAAAATGCCTTTCCCGGATTAACCAAAGGAGCACCTTGTTCGGGCTGTTCTGTCACGTTAAAAACCTCATTTTACATAAAAAAGTATTGATATTGGCTGTCATCAAACACGGCTAAGTTCCAGTTCCTGCGGCATTTGCGCGGCATGTGGATGGTCACTGCCGCGATATACTTTTAGTTTCGAGAGCATTTTTCGGCCCAATTTGCTTTTTGGCAGCATACGGCGGACCGCCTCGATGATAATCTGCTCCGGTCTCTTATCCATCATCTTGGCATGGCTGACGTACTTATGGCCGCCGGTATAATAGGTGTAATAATCATACTGCCTGGTTTCAGCTTTTTTGCCGGTCAACCGTATCTTCTCGCAGTTGGTAACAACAACAAAATCACCGGTGTCCACATGCGGAGTATAACCGGGCTGATGTTTGCCCATTAGTACCATAGCGATCCGAGTGGCAAAACGGCCGAGAATCTGACCTTCGGCACTAGTCACGTACCATGACTGTTCGACATTGCTCTTATGGGCCACAGTAGTCTTCTGTTGCATTGCTCGCATCGAAAATCTCTTTCTTCCAGGTTGTTTCCAAACCAGAATTACAATTAACACTGGCGTTACAATTTCACCATTTTATCCGCCTGGGCCACTCAGTCCACAACAAAGCGGAATTCTCTATTGTAAATAAAACTTTCACCGTGTCAAATGCTTTTATGACAAATCCTTAGAGATTTACAAAAAAAATCGCCGGGCGAGAAAACCTCGGCCCAATTTTTCATAACCGCTTGTATTTTAAGTAGTTATGTCACAGCTGGCCCGGGTTCGCCCCCAAATACCCTCAATAACAACAGGGCGACGCTAAAATAAACCATGTAGCTGATTATATCGTTGGTGGTAGTTACCAGAGGTCCTGAGCTGATCGCCGGATCGATCCCGATTTTGCGGAAAACGTAAGGCAGCGACAGTCCCAGCAGAGTGGAAAGCATTATGGCACAAAACATCGATAGTCCCACCGCTACGCCCAGAATCGGTGCATGAGCAGTATTAAAACCCTGGGTTTGGAACAGACCAAGCCAGACACCCGCTACGCTCCCGGCCATGAGTCCACAGATAGTCGCTACGATCAAGGCAACCCGAAACTCACGTAAAAAAACCTGCGAAAAATCCAGTGCCGCCAAATCACCTGTTGCCAGGCCACGAACGACAATTGTCGAAGTCTGCATGCCGCTGTTACCGCCCATAGCCATGATAGCGGGGATAAACAACACTATGCAGAACCAATCGGACTGGTTGAACCGGTCTTGAAAAACCGCATAAAAAGTCAATGCCGCAAACATAGCACCTGCCATGCATGTCAGCAGCCAGGTCAGACGAACAGTGGCGGCTTTGAATATCTTGGGCGTATCCAGCTCAGCCGGGTGGGTACCGGCCATCACCAGAGCGTCTTCTTCGGCTTCCTCTTCCATCACGTCAACAACATCATCCACTGTGATATGGCCGAGCAGAACACCATTCTTGCCAACTACCGGCATTGCGATAAGGTCGTTCTTACGGAACGTGTTGGCGATTTCTTCCTGGTCGGCATTGACATAGACTGTCGGAAGCTCCTCATCCAGAATCTCGGCTATCAACGTTTCGCGGGGATGGCGAAGCAGGCTGTCCAGTGCGATACTGCCTTTGAGCCGATTCTGGTCATCCACGACAAAAACATAATAAAAATCCTCTTCGGGATCCGACTTGCAAAAGCTATGAATGGCATCGGCAACGGTACCATTTATCCCCACCGTCACCAGTTCCGGGTTCATAATGCCGCCGGCAGTGTCCTCTTCGTACTTCAGCAGCTTTTCAATCTGGTCCGATCCGGCCTTGGGAATATGGTCGAGAACCTTTTCGGACCGTTCTTCGCTCAGCTCGGCTACAACGTTGGCGGCTTCATCGGGCGGCATTGTGGCGACAATATCGGTCAACTCGTCGCTGGTAAGGCCTTCCACGACTTCGCTGCGAGTAGCTTCGTCGATCTTTTCCAGCACCTCGCCAGCATCCCGAGGATCGAGCAGATCGAACAATATCTGACGGGCGATCTCATCTACCACCTCGATCACTTCTGCCACATCCGAAGAACGCGATTCAGACAACAACTGACGCAACGCCTCGAAATCTTTCGCTTCCATCAGATGCTCAATACGATCCAGCAACTGTTTACGGGCTAGTTCGGAATCCGCCAAGACCATCCTCTCCTGTTGAGTAAATAAGTATATGATCGCCTAAATATATGAGCAAATCCCAATATTACATTCACTTGGTCACCTGCCCATCTTATGCCTTATTGCCCATCAAAAACATAGCATCCTGAACCTCTAATCCGTGGTTACGGTCCAGAGAGGACCGTAGAGGCTCAAGATAGACATGGCTTCTATCGAAAAACCGTTTTGCAGTCCTTCGGCTTCTCCTCACCCTGTTTACCGGCTTACTAGCCAGTTTCCGGCGAGTAGGGTAAAATCGGTGAGGTCCACGGTACCATCCCCATTTAGATCGCCCGCCAGCGGTTTCACCTCGATGGAACCAATAAAGGTCGAATCCGTGACCGCTTCCGCATAAGGAGATGGCGCCGGGACTGTAGCCTCGTCTATCAGGAGCAAATCGAGGCCGTAGCGAACGCCATATTCGAAGCCGTAAGCAGCCAGATCAATCGTCTCTTCGACTTTCTCAAAGAGATCATTGTTCAACCCCTCCTGCTGGTGAACCCAGACGCCCTTCTGAACGGTGGGATCAATCTGTACAATGACGATTTGGGCGAAGCTGCGGCCACTGCTCATACCTCTAACATCGATGCCAAACAGGTGGTAATCATGAGTGTATTTCAGGATAAAGGTGTCCGGGGGAATGTCGCCGGTTTCATTGGGGCCATAGAGAATGAACTCGACATCAAAGTTGGATTGGGCGACGCTTTGGCCAAAAACACTTGGATCGGCGTTCTCAACGTCCATGCGGGCATGATTGCGGACGTGCATGAAACCGGCATTGCCCAGCGCCTGGGCGAGAATTTGATAATTGTCCGGCGTTTCCGGAGGAAACTTGCCGTCAATCGAAATAAAAACCGGATCGGTGCCGGAATTGTTGTAATTGGAGTTTTCCATAACCACCGTGGCCAGATTAGGATCCTCGGAGCCCGGGGCGCATTGGCTGGCAGTGTAACTGAGCTGGACGTTATGGAAGCGGGGTTCGGCTTGATACAACACCCCGTAAGCCTGAACTCTGGCCAAGCCCGAAGTGGTGACGTGGTTGGCGGAAACGACCGTGTCAGGAACCCAAAGCCAGGCGTCGGAGCGCCAGTGGAAAGCCGCAGGCGAAGCAACCTGAGATTGTTCGATGGTGATACGAACCTGATTGCCGTTGACCACTACCGCACCGCTGCCACCCCCGGGCAGGTCGCCGACGACATCCACAAACCCACCCGCAAGGCCAGGATTCTGACTGATGACCGCCCGGATGTTGAATTCGCTGCCGGAATCCCCCGGGCTCTGGCCCGTGTTGGGATTATTGTCTGCATCCACGAGCCAGATGTAAGTCAAGCTGGCATCGAATTCGGACAGATCGATCGGAGCGGGGATGCTGCCACGGAGTTGCATCACAAAAATCAACGAAGAACCGTCTTTTTCCACCCAGGCCGAGGTGATGTCAGTGAAGTCCAAGATGTCCAAATCACATGGATCGCTCACCTGGCCGATAATCTGACTACACATCGCGGATTGGCCAAAGATGAGAATCAACAGTACTCCCCCGAGAACGGATGACCGGATCATAAGTGTTTCTCCTACCTGGGATTTCCAATATAACACTGCATAATCTGCTCAGCTACACCGCCGAGACTCTTCTTTAACAGAATACCAAAACTATCTTTAAAAATCAAGATTTTAAACTTCATTTTGAAGTTTTTTCATCCACAATAATTGCAAAAACACAAATTTGGCGGCTGATTATCGTTTCTTTGACGTACCTCGGCCATTTGAAATATCACATACCTCAATCCATACCAGCCTAACTTTCGCGGTTTTTTTAACCAAATCTTCATTCAACGGGGGCTGTTACGCGAAAATGGATTTTTTATTACCGGCGTTGGCGTCAAAAGTACCATCAAGGAACAGGGTCCCAACCACCTTTCCCCCAGGGATGACACCGTAAAATCCGCTTAAACGACAAATAACACCCTCGCCACAGACCATACCGCTTCAGAACCCCAAGGGCATACTCACTGCAGGTGGGCAGATAACGACATTGTGCCGGCAGATAAGGCGAGACGGCCAATTGATAAAACCTTACCAGAAACACCGCCGTCTTGACTGCGAAAGCACCGGCAATATCGCATTTGAGCCTGCTCATTTGATGGTTCCTGTTATCCATTTTGCTTGTCCATCTTACAGAAAATCGTGATCTGACTATTCTATTATCTGTTTGTCACGTTGGTGGCGGTCGTTGATTTTTCGGCACAATCTCAATAGAGATTTACGATACAGCTCCGTGGAGACCTTATCCCTCTGACGGGGTATCAAGACATAGTCATAGCCGCCGGGCAACTCATGCTGTAATAAACGAAACGCTTCTCGTAGCGTTCGTTTACACCGGTTTCGCTGCACGGCACAACCGAATCGCTTGCCCACAGAAACACCCATACGCGAATGACCCGCTCGATTGGGCTGAGCACGGACAATCAAACAACCGTCGGCACTGCTCAATCGCCCGTTAAAAACCCGATCGAAATCAGCCTTTTTTTTCAGTCGCCGATCTACGCCAAAACGCAAACGTTGCCGTGGCGAGCCTTTTGATTTGTTTTTTTCGGTCATGATCGATCTCGATCCGGATGTTCCTGATCGTCTTTAAGCCTATGCATACTCCATGCATCAACATATTTAGTAGGTGGCGATTTCTGACCCAATCCCAGCCGGCCGCGCCTGGCTCGTCCCATTCTGATCAGGCTCAGCAATAGCACAACCACAAAAATACTTGCCACCGCAACAATAATAACCAGCAGCGTCAATACGTAAACATTAATCGTCCCACCAACCGCCAACGCCGATAGCGCAATCCGAAAAAAAGAGGGCATCCTTTCTGTCCTTTCTCAATCGCCCGTGGCCAGCAATCCAACCATGGCATCTCCCATTCCTTTGCCTATGAGATATAAGGTTTCCCAATTGCGATACCAATGATAATCTTGGCCTGAAGGAGATTCTTCCCGAGATCTCTGAAAACCACGTGTTTCGACGCCGCTCACATTACCTTTGAAATCAGGATATTGCTCAGGATCAGCAAGAGCAAGCTGCTCAGCCATTAGTTTCTCAACCCTTTTCTTATATCCGGCCGTGGATGGAATGTTCCATCCGCCCATACCTGTATTGGCGATTACGAATGGCATCTTTTCGACGCCGAGGTCCTTTCTGATATCCTTTATAAAATTCTCCAGGTTTTTTTTGTAACAATCCACCGCCTTCTGATCGATACGATCATTCCAGCCCTGGTGCCAGCCAAAACCGACTATTTCATAACCCTTGCCTGAATAACTGGGAAAATATTTTTTTAGATTACCTGTAATTTCTTTTACATGTCTGAGAATTTCATAGTATTGAAAACCGGTATCGCCGTCTGCCTTTGGTTTTGGATAGTCTGCCGAGCTTGGAGACAAAAAGTTTTTGCACAGCGACCTGCCGCCCCAGGCGGATTTAATAATCAACACAGGATCTTCGAAATAATCACCCACAACAAAACCAAAACCATATTCCGGACCGATATGGTCGGCACTTGCCCCATACCCCGTGGTAAGCCAGCCCATTTGTTCCTTGCCCTTATAGGACAGGTTCACAATCCAGACATCATTGCGAACAACATTCTTGCCTTTATCATCCACCAGGTGCCCGTAGTCTTTCGGATTGCTTTTGAGATATGTCTCCATCGTCCCCGGACTACCTTTCAATTGCCCAAAGCCAACCATGTTAGACTGACCCGACAGTATGAATATCTTCAATTTGCCATTGGCCGGACAGGTCTTCCCAGGCTTGGCCATGACACTACTGCCGCTAATGCCGACAAATATCACCGATAATAGTATGACTGCTGCCTTCTTCATGTTCTGTAGCTCCTTATATATTCTGACATTTAACCGATTATACTCATAACGATTGAGTTTTTCCGTTTTCTTATTACTCTAACCGACTGTATTACTAGTGCCTCGTGCCTTCTTCCTGACAATCGGCCCTGCCAGGAATTGCGTATTAAGACAATACCCGTTGGGTATAATATCGCATATCTTAGCTCAACTACGCCGCTGGGCCTCTTTTCCAATAGAATATCAAGTCTGTTTCAAAAACTCAAGCCTTTTGGCTTCGTTTTCAAACTATTTCAGCCACAATAATTGTGGTTGTGGGGTTATCAATTTTGGGTTATAATGGCTGGATATGAAAAAGTCTTTAGCACATTTACAAAATAACAAAAGAAGAATTAGCCCAACTCGCCCCCTGCGCCAAAAAACTACATGAAGTGACAGAAAGGATTTGTAAGGAAAAAATTATGTGGCTACTAAAAGATGAAAGAGAAACATTACTTAAATACTACAACACCCTCCAAAACACACAAGAGTGTATGAAATTTATAGCTCTTTCTGAAAGAACATATAACTCAACTCGTAACTTAATAAATCGCGGCCTGCTTGAAGTAGTAGGTGGAATCGATCAAACGGTTGCTTCAATAGTTGGGGATTCTATAAACCTTAACAACTTTTTAGCAAGTTCGCAAGGCGGTATAGCATGCGGTGAGATCACCTTGCGTCTTACTCTTGATGGATATGATTTGGCAAGCAAGTACAATAGTTGGTGGTATAAAACTGGTGGCATGTGGTTTGTAGAACACAGAGGGCACTGGTTTTGGATCGTTGCTGGATATATTGTTTCCTTTCTTCTGGGGAGATTGACATCGCCATAGGCGGATAAGTATTGAAGAAGCAACGGGAACTTGTTATACTGACTGTATAATTATTGTTAAGAGGTCACATTTTACTGGCCGTAGTTTGGAGAGTTGATTTTGACAATTGCAATTATTTCTTTTTTTGGTGTAGTAATCGGTGCATCCCTTCAGTACCTGTTCACGCGATACCTTGAAAATCAACGCCATTACCGAAGCCTCCGAACTCAGGCCTATACGGATTACTTAAAGGGTGCATCTGAACGAGCTCACTTTGGAATTAAACCACAGAGCCAAGTGAAACAAAAAATTGCGGACGCGAAAGCCAGGATATGCCTTTATGGCTCAACAGCGGCCATTCAAGCACTCGCTTTATTCGAGAAGCTTGGAGCTACTATGAATTCTGATCAAGAACGAAATGCTTTTACTAGCATGGTCTTAATAATGCGAAATGATTCGGGCAGCCAATCAGGAGCAAGGATTGAAGATTTAAAAATAGTCTTGTTAGGAAATCACGATGTGAAAACATAATAAGCAGCGGAATCATTCAATAAAAGAGGTTGGATCCTCCTTCGCAAGGGATTGCTACGGAGGACAGACGAGTCCGCCATAGGCGGATAAATATTGAAGAACCAACGGGAACTTGTTATAAAGACTGTATAATTATTGTTGGAAAGGGGAAAAATATGTGGACAGACGCACACGAGTTAATTCAGTCTGGAAATACTACTATTCTTGAAATTTTTAAGAATAAGGACCGCATTGGCACTGGACCAGGTTTACTATTAATGGCTGCCTATATTCAATTTGTCGTACCGAAACAAACCGAAGTTGCTGATTACTCCACATACAACTTAGATATATCAGATTTCAAGATTCTGAAATGGGAGAAAGACAATGATGACAAAAAACTCAAGTCGTCTGCGATCTTCCGAAGAATTAGAAACTCTATTGCACATGCGCGGGTTACATTCGCCTCAGAGAAGTCCTTCCTTCTGTCTGACGGGCCTCCGCAGAACAAGCCATTCAAGGCAACCTTCGAAGCTGAGATTGAGATGAAACACTTCGGAAAATTCCTAAATACCATAATGATAAAATGGATGAAAGATAACGTCCAAAATTATAAGCTGAACTACGGGCAGTGGAAAGCTGACCACTGCCACTGAATCGTAACATTCCAGCCCTGTCTGGCGAAAAATGTTGAAAAGAGGGCCAGCGTAAGCGAAATCGCACATTGAATAGAAACCAACAAATTTAGGAAAATTCATTTGGGTTTTCATCTGGAACTGGTATAATACCGCCAAAGCTGTTTCAGAAAGTTTTTCGGCTGAAGTTTGGTGGTTTGAAAAGTCTATACTTATGGTATAAATGAGAAATCTCACATCACCCTTTTTCAGGAGGTATCGAATCGTCATGAACATGAAACATTACATTTACTCGCTCGGTGTAATTGGTTTGCTCACTATTACCTTGGCCGCTGACTCCTCGGCTCTCTCCAGGCAGTTGCCCGTGCCCGAACGGGGTTTCATCAGTTCCGAACCGGCCCAAACCTGGGAACAGGGGCTGCTCTGTGGAAACGGTACCATCGGGGCCAACGTGTTTAGCCGGCCTTTGGATGAGACGATCGTGTTTACCCATGAACGTATGTTCCTGCCGACGGGACAACCCGTGTTGCCACCCAACCTCGCACCACACTTATCCGAGATTCGCGCTCTGATCCAACAGGAAAAATACAGTGAAGCGACCAAGTTGGCTTTTGATCTTTCAGGGCAGGAAGATTTTATGTATCCCGATCCTTTTGTCCCGGCTTTTGATCTCAGCATTAAAATGGACGGAAAAGAGGAAATTACCGATTATATGCGATCCGTGGATTTCCAGACCGGCGAGGCGACCGTACATTGGGCCGATAGCCGCGGCGTGTTCGAGCGCCGGATGTTTGTCTCACGAGCGGATGGCGTCGCCGTCTTGTTGATAACCGGACCGAAGCAGGCCGTCAACTGCCAAATGAAACTCAAACCACGCCAGCCCAGTGAGAAGCTCGGCGCCCGGAAGGTGCAGTCTTCGTCCGAAATGTTCGAGAGCAACATCACCAACCTCAAAATAACCGCCGATAAATCCACCCTGACATACCGGAACAACTTTGCCCAGTCGTACCCCGGAAGCATCCAGTCTCTGGAAGGAATGGCCTACGTTATCGTGGACAATGGTACGACCGCCCCTGAAGGAGATACACTGGTCGTCACCGGGGCGGATCAAGTGCTGGTTCTTATCGATATCCAACCGATCTATAAGCCCGATCAGTCACGCTTCGCAGAAATAAAAAAATCCCTGGCCGGTTTGTCGAGGGATTATAAGAGCCTCCTCCAGCGACATGCGAATATTCATGGCAAACTGTTCAACCGCATGCGCCTGGATATTGGCGGTGGCTCGGACCACAAATTGACTACGGAGGAACTGCTGGCAAAGACGACCAACGAGAATCTCTCGAAGGCCCTTATAGAAAAAGAATTCGACGCGGCTCGCTACAACATCATTTCCTGCACAGGTGAGCTTCCTCCGACCCTGCAGGGCGTCTGGGCCGGGACCTATGTCCCCGACTGGGCCAGTGACTTCACCCACAACGGAAACGTGCCCTCGGCCATCGCCTCCATGCTGATGGGCAACATGCCCGAACTCATGTTGGCGTACACCTCCTACATCGAGTCGATCGTCCCAGGCCTGGAGCTCAATGCCAAACGCATTTTTGGGGCCAGAGGGGTCGTTCTGCCTTCGCGATCCACGACCAACGGCTATAATAACGCCTTTGCCCCGAGTTTCGCCGGTGCTTTCTGGGTAGGCGGCGCCGCTTGGGCCGCTCACTTTTTCTATGATTATTATCTTTATACGGGCGACCGGGAATATTTGGCTCAGCATGCCCTGCCGTTCATGGAAAAAGCGGCTGTTTTCTTTGAAGACTATTTGTACGAAGGGCCGGATGGGAAGTACATATTCTCTCCGACGCAATCGCCGGAAAACACGCCTGGCAACACCGACTCTCAGGGCACGTTTAATTGCACGATGGATGTGGCCGCGGCCAAGGAACTGCTGCGAAACACGATTGCGGCGTCAATGGAGTTGAAGGTTAATCAAGAGAAAATACCTGTCTGGCAGGCAATGCTCAAAAAGATGCCTGAGTATATGATCAGCACGGAAGGTGTTGCTAAAGAATGGCTTACGGACAAACTGGAAGATAACCTCGACCATCGTCATTCCTCTCAACTATATCCGCTTTATGATGGAATGCCGGAAGAAATAGCTGAGAATGCGCAGCTTCAGGCCGCTTTCAGGCGGATTATTGAGATTAAACTCGAAAAACACTGGAAAAGATCGGGATTTATGTCGTTTGGCGTGGTTCAACTGGGTCAGGCGGCGGCGAGCCTGAGAGAAGGTGAGATGGCCTACGAATGCCTGGTGCATCTGGTTAACCGGTTCTGGCTGAATAACCTGGCGTCCATGCACAATCATAAGTCGTTGCTAAATATGGACATAAGTGGAGGTATGCCGGCGGTGCTCATCAAGATGCTGGCGGCGTCCGAGCCTGGCAAGGTGCAACTATTGCCCGCTCTGCCGGCAGCGTGGCCCACAGGGACGATCGAAGGGGTGCTTTGCCGTGGACAGATTGAGATAAAATGCCTTTATTGGGACAAAAACCGCATTTTGGTCACCCTCGTATCAGGCAAGGAACAGTCGATTGTACTGGAATCACCCTGGGAAATAAGCGACATTTCCGTGACCAAGGGCAAGGCCTCGATCCAAGAAACCGACCAGAAAAACACCCGCAGGGTCTTGCTGCCCGCCCAGCAGGAGGTCACAATAGAAATAAATAGACCGCTGTAAGTGCTTATTTTTCGTGATTGGGAATTGATGTAAGTGCTTATTTTTGGTGGCTGGGAATTGTTGTAACTCCTTATTTTCCGTTGTCGAAAATTGATGTACTGGATGCCCGATCAAGTCGGGCATGACAGTTACAGTGCTTGTTTTCCGTTCGGCGGAAATGAACATAACTCCTTATTTTGCGTTAGAAGAAATGCGCATAAGTGCTTATTTTACGTTGCTGGAATTGATGTAAGTGCTTATTTTTGCGTAACGATTATAACGATTAGGCAAGATAGGTAAGAAAAAAGTGTGAAATTCGGCGAAATTTGGATGAATTCTGATGAAAAGTGATGTGGTTTGTACTATGTTTGCACTATGTTTGTATGTAGTTTGTAGTATGTTTGTACTATGTTTTGATGAGTTTTGATGTTAAAATGGGTAAGATAGCGAAAGAAGGCAATAGGCAACAGGCACTAGGCACTAGGGGGGAAATCAGAAGACAGAGGATGGGGGGATAGGTAGAGTAGGGGGGATGGGAAAGTTAGATTTCAGATTTGAGATTTCAGAAGACAGAAGGAAGGAGGGCGGAGTTGGAGGGAGCGCGAACTTGGGAGGGAGCGCGAACTTGAGGGGGGCGGACCAGTTGGGGGAGGGCGGAGGGGTCGTGGAAGGAAAGAGGGTGGACCACTTATGGTGGGAGGAGGTTAGAGAAGTGGGAAAGGTGTGAAGAGTGTGAAAGGTGCGAAGGGTGGGTGAGTCGGTGAGGGAGGTCGGGATTTTGTTGACAGGGGGGGTGGATTGGTTAGGATGGAGGAACTGAGGTCGAATGGCCTTGGGGTGTGAAGTTGGAAGGATTAAGCCGGCGAGAGAATGGTATAATACTGGCAACGACTAATTAAAAACGAATGCTGCTGTGCAAATGGAAGCGGAGGATATAGAGTTTAAGGTGATATAGCAAGATGCTATAATGTGCAGTCAAACAAGAGTTGTTGCCGAAATAAGGCATAATCAATTGCAAAAAAAGGATTTTGTGTTTAGTATGACAACTGGCGCTCTGACAGTTAAAGAAATTATCCCTTACATAAGAGACTGTGGTTACAAGGGACAGGCTCTTATGGAAGATTACGCTTATTGCGACATAAATGGTCGGCATCAAGTCGGGGCGGTTGGTTTTTTTGGCGAGGCTCATAATTCTTCCACTGCGTGTATTGCTGTTATAGAAAATGGCAATGCTAATGGGGAGCATGTGTTAAGTTATCGTTCGTTAGGATCTCCAGTCGTATTAGTGTGTGGCGGTGAATTTCTGCAATTTTGGCATTATTCCGGGGATAATGCCATGTTAAAGAAAAAAACAAGAGCAGATAAGCTAAAAAATTTTTTTGAAAAGCACAAGGATGATTTTTCACCTAGAAGCATTTACCGCGCTAAAACCATTGGGCGTGTAGAGAAACGTTATCAGTTGCAATTTGTTGATCTGGGGTTGATGCCGGCCATAGAAAAGCAGGAGGGAGAACATCTGGCGAACTTAATGGTTAGGGTTATCGATGGCTTGTATAATGCTCGTAATAAACCAAGGATGACAGATAATATGGGCAAGTGGCTTTTTCAGGCTGCTTTCTGGCTTATTGGGGCAAAAATATTGAAAGATAAGGAAGTAGAAAGTTTTACAAATCTCAAAATATCAAGTATAGAGGATTTGATTGGAAAGGTCCAAAGGCATTATGGTGCGGCGGATAGACTTGATGTTTCCAAGGCTGTTCAGAAAAAAGTTATGGCAGAAGTTGCAGAAACAATCGTTGAACCTGTCTATAACCTGTCGCATATTACAAATGAATCGCTTGCATACGTTTATGAAAATACACTTGTGTCTAAGGCAACGCGCAAGGCACTTGGAACCCATGCGACGCCTTCCTGGTTGGTGAATTATATTGTCTGGCAGCTTGTTGACTGGATAGAGAAAATACCAGAAGGCGATCGAATAATCATGGAACCTGCTTGCGGTCATGCTCCATTCTTAACTGCCGGAGCAAGGCTTTTGAGTTTTCTTTACGAGGGTAGTGAAGGGAAACGACACGATTATTTGAAATCTCATCTTGTTGGTATGGAAAAAGACATTTTCGCACAGGAAATTGCCCGCCTGTCTTTAACTCTGGCAGATATTCCCAATCGAGATGGATGGGATATAAGAAGCAAGGATGTTTATAATGCGGATGTGTTACGGAAGTTAGCGGAACAGGCAACTGTCCTTCTGTGCAATCCACCATTTGAGAATTTCTCTAAAGAAAAACCAGAATATGATGGTATTGAAACAGGAAACAAAGCTGCCGAGGTTCTGGCTAAAACGCTGCCGTACATGCCGGACAATTCTGTTTTTGGCGTGATTTTGCCACAGGGTTTTCTGCATAAAAAGAATCTGTCGGGTTTGAGAAAATATATTCTTGACAACTTTGAAATTCGAACGATATGCAATCTGCCAGACAATGTTTTTGTTAAGGCAGGACACTTATCAACTATATTGCTTGGCCGAAAGAAAAAATCGAAAAAGAATATTTCCTATATCCGGGTATCCAACTCTGGACTCGACACATTTGCAGTAAGTTATCAGGCAGAGGAAGAATTCTTAACAATAAAGGAATTATACAAGGCAGAATATTATAGCTTCAGAGTTCCCGAACTAAAGGAAATATGGGAATATTGTAAAACTTATGATTGCCTAAGCAACGTCGCAGGAATCGGTCAAGGCTTGGTCTTCAAGGGTAAAGACTTGCCGCCGAATAGCATAACAGTCAGCCATGACCCATTTGAAGGTAGTGTTAAGGGCTTTTGTTCTTATAGTAAGAATATCAAAATCACAGAATTGCCGGGCGAAGTTTATATGAACCTTTCATCTGATGTCATCCGCAGGCCTCAATGGGGTACTACCAAAGGAGTGCAACAAATATTGCTAAATTATGCTCGTGTCAGCAATGGACCATGGAGGCTAAAAGCATGGATAGATAAAGAAGGATATCCAGTAACAAGTAATTTTATTGTTATGCGGTCTGTTGAAAATCTCATTTGGACATTAAATTCTCTTTGGGCATTAGCTAATTCTCCCTTTGCCAATGCATTTGCCTACTGTAATAGCATGGAAAGGAATAATACGGCAGGTATGATGCGATCAATGCCTGTGCCATTTGCTGGACAAGATTTATCTCGACTTGAGAAATTAGTAGAGGAGTATTTTGAGCTTTCTAAAAAACAAAAGCCGTTTATGTTAGATAGCGGGGATAAAGACAAAGAAGAAAAGAAAAGTTGTTTATTGAAGATAGATGCTGAAGTGTTACGACTTTATGATTTGCCGCCTCGGCTGGAGAAGCAGTTACTGGATTTTTTTGCGGGGCATCAACGTAAGGGGGTTGATTTCGATTTCGACAGATATTATCCAGAAGATTTCGGTTCTTATATTCCATTGCGAATGTTCATTTCGGAAGAATTCCAGAATTCCACCGTTGAGAATGTAGGAAAGTGGGTAGAAGAAACAAGAAATGAAAAAGTGGTCAAAGTATGGGATAATGCGGCCAAAGCTTTTGGAGACGACAAATAAATGAAATGCTATTTATTTGATACGAATATATGGGCCCGCTGGTATCGAGAAGATGCTGATATTATTGGTCAAGTAAAGGGGCTAGGAAAAAGTGATCGTATAATTCTTTCTGCTGTCGTGTGGGGTGAAGCTGTTTATGGCGCCAATATTCAATCGGCGAAAAGCGGCTTTGATTTTTCGAAATATCGTAAATTAATAGAGGGGAAGAGTTTCCCGACTATTTGCGAAATAAATAAACATACCGCTGATATTTATGGGGAGTTGCGTGCTAAACTTTTCAAGAAATATGCTCGGAAGGATAGAAGGAAGCAGGTAAGAAGGCCCGAGGAGCTAGAGTGTCCTTCAAGCTCTAAAGAACTACAGATTCAAGAAAATGATTTATGGCTGGTTGCACAAGCAATCGCCTATAAGTACACATTTGTTACAAGAGACAAAATGAACGCAATAAAGGCAATTGCACCTCAAGAATTAAAATGTGAAAATTGGTAGTGGGGAACATTTAGATTTATGGAACTTCAATTTGACGGTAATCAGGAATACCAGGAAAAGGCTGTTAAATCCGCCGTTGATTTTTTTAAGGGTCAGGCTAACAACGCAATGACACGCAAAAGTCCGCGTTGACTAATACTACATCGCGATTTTATGCAATTAACTGTGTTTTTGATACTGATAATGCGGTTTAAAATGTCAAATAAAAGAACACAACCCGGTTTTTGGGTTAAAAAGGGGGAGTTTGTGTGTTCTGTAGGTTGGCTATTTGAATTTGCCAGATAATAATCACACACAGGAATCGCTGTTTCTGGCGTTATTTCCTTGACATAGGGGGGCGTTGTGTTGTAAAATAGGGGTTCCAGGTATAAGTAAATGGCCCGGGATATCTGGCAACGACGTCAGGTGTTGTTTACATGCCGTGCAATTCTGCCGGGTTATAAAGCGGGGGGACGTGTTTTGTTTTGCCAGATGCAGGTTTGGACAAGAAAAGAGAAAAATGGTCGCCCAAACAAGTCAAACTGCTTGTCGGGCAACTTTGTCGCTTAGGCGGATATTTCTGCTGGCAGTAGTTGGATTGCTGGAGGTGGCGTTACCGGTCTGCACTTTGGCTGACAGTACCCGTCTTTCCAAGGCCGATGCTTCGTTTTGGGGTGAAAACGCGGCGGATTATGCCGGGCAGTCTGTTGCCTGTGCGGGCGATGTCAACGGCGACGGTTATGATGATATTCTTGTCGGGGCTTACGGCAATGATGTCGGCAGCAGGATGTCCGGTCAGACATATCTGATTTTCGGCAAGGATGTCGATTGGACAATGGACGTTGATCTGTCCGAGTCCAATGCTTCTTTTATTGGTGAAGACAGAGATGATAATTCCGGCCGCTCGGTAGCCTGTGCGGGTGATGTCAACGGCGATGGCTTCGATGATATTCTTATCGGCGCCTACCAGAATTATGAGGGCGGCGAATGGGCCGGTCAGACATATCTGATTTTCGGCAAGGACAGCGGCTGGGTGATGGGCATGGACCTTTCCACAGCCGATGCTTCCTTCGTCGGTGAGGGCGTATGGGACTATTCGGGCTGGTCTGTTGCCTCGGCCGGTGATGTCAACGGCGACGGCTATGATGACATTCTGATCGGCGCGTACTGGAATCACGAAAACCAAAATTGGGAGGCCGGTCAGACATATCTGATCTTCGGTAAGATTTCCGGTTGGTCGATGGATACAGAACTTTCCGCTGTCGATGCCTCCTTTCTTGGCGAATACAACTATGATCACTGCGGCTGGTCGGTGGCTTCGGCCGGCGATGTCAACAACGACGGTTATGATGACATACTGATCGGTGCTCGTGATAACGATGACGGCGGAGGCAATGCCGGCAAGACCTATCTGATTTTCGGTAAGGCCTACGGATGGACAATGGATACGGATTTGGCCGATGCCGACATTTCGTTCATCGGCCAGGTTTTGGAGAACTCCGGCTGTTCGGTAGCGTCGGCCGGTGATGTCAATGGGGACGGCTATGATGACATTCTGATCGGCGCTCGGCATAATAGTGAAGGTGGTAATAATGCAGGCAAGACCTATCTGTTTTTCGGCAGGCCGGATTTTGCCTGGCCTTCCGATGTTTACCTTACCGAGTCAGACGCCTCCTTTATCGGTGAAGAGGCGGATGATAAATCCGGTTTTTCGGTGGCCTGTGCGGGCGATGTCAATCGAGATGGTTACGACGATATAATTATCGGCGCCCCATATAGTGACGCCAGCGGGGACGGTGCCGGTCAGACATATCTGATTTTGGGAAAAGAAACAGGCGATTGGTCGAAAAACACCTATCTGTCTGATGCTGATGCTTTCTTATTGGGCGAAAGTGTCGGTGACAACTCCGGTTTTTCGGTGGCCTGTACCGGGGATGTCAACGGCGATGGTTACGGTGATTTTCTCATCGGAGCTCCTAATAATAACGATGGCGGAAGCAAGGCGGGACAGGCCTATCTGATTATTAGTTATTACGCACGATATGTGAGTGATCTTGACGGTAATGGGGTGGTAAACCTGGCGGACTTTTCCGCGTTGGCGGAATACTGGCTGGAACCCGGCTGCGATCTGGTCAACGACTGGTGTGACGGAGTCAATATTGACCGGATCAACTCCGTTGACCTGGATGATTTATTTATTATGGCGTCGAACTGGCTGGCTCGCCTGGTAGCTCACTGGAAACTGGACGAGTTGGTCAGCGTGATTGCCTCCGACAGTGCCGAAAAGCACGACGGCGTGTTAAACGGCGGAGCAATTTGGCGTCCGTATGAAGGCAGGATAGGCGGGGCACTAGAGTTTGACGGTGGTGACGATTACGTAGAAATAACAGGCTATAAAGGCGTCGCCGGCTCATATACCCGAACGGTGACAGCGTGGATCAAAACCGATGCCGGCGGTACATTTGTGTTTTGGGGGGATACGGCAGTTAACGGCCGGGCGTGGTTCAATCAGGTGGTCAACGGGGTAGTTACGGTATCTGTGTGGGGTAGTCAGATCACAGGAACGACCATAATAAACGATTATCAGTGGCACCATGTGGCGATAGTGGCGCCGGATGTCAAAGATGTGGATGTTCAGGGCATACTACTTTACGTGGACGGTAACCCTGAAACAACTAACAATGGAGGTTCCCAACTTATCGATACCGCCTCCACTGTCGATGTCATACTTGGCGGCAACCATATAGGAGATGTCTATACTGCGAATTTCAGTGGTTTACTGGACGATGTTCGTATTTACAGTTACGCGTTGAGCGAGGCAGATATCCAGGTATTGGCTAATCCGGGCGATTGACTGGGAATTATCATCTCCATTTGGTATCTAATAGCTGGCAATAGAGCCGGATTCGCTGCTGGTAGAAAAGAGGGTCTGTCCTGGCGAGAACTGAGTGCCTTCAATGATTTCGGCAACGGAGAACTTTTCCGTAACCTGTGTTACACGGATGTGCCCTATGGTTGAGCCGGTGACATGGCCCAGGGTATCGCCGGTGTCTGGATCGAGGACTTTCTGAGATTGAGGTCGCACGACAAATTCGTCACCGATCTTAATCTGACGATCTTTGCCCCCGGTGATGATAATCTGGTTGTTAGTGACGGATGCGATTTTTGGTTGGAAGTGTTGCTCGGCAATGGAGTTAGCGATGGCGCGTACGGCCTCGTTGAGCATCTCATTAGTGGCTCGGCCCAGCGAAGTTTGATAAAAAGTGTAACCGCCCAAAGCCATGCTATCGAGATTGACCTTTTCGTCGCTTTCCCCGTCGCGTATCTTGGCTTCGACGTTAGTGCTGGCCACAATCTGGCCGGTCTGGACGTCCATAACGTATATGGTGGCGGCGGCGATAGAATTACTGTTAGAACCGAACAACCCTAATACCGGTTGCATGAGGCCTCCGGCTTTTTTGATGTGTCCGAAATCGGTGATGACGCCCTTGACCAGATACTGGACATTTTTGAGTTGGCCCTTCCTTAGTTGTCCGGTTCGGCGAAATACGGGGTCGCCGCTACGTTCGAGTTCGTAGAGAATGGCACGGAGCTGATCTCGCTCAAGGACTATATAGCGGTTGGTGGCCATCAGTCGATCTGTGAGTTGGTCGGCGAGGGCGTCGCCCAGTTGCCATTTGGTAGCAATCGGGACGCGATTTTCAAAGCTCATCACGGCAATGGTGGGCTTGAAGTATTTGGCCTCGTCGGAAGGGGTGTATTTGACAGATTGGCAGCCCATGGAAGTCAAAATGACCAATGCCGGTATTATCGGTCCTGTTCGAAAGGCAGAGATTGGTGTATTGAATATACTCATGACGCTACTGCGGCTCCTTCTCTAATAGTTTGTCGCAAAGTAATCGTCTCAGGCCCCCAAAAACCGCGTTATTGACAGTGATAACACGGTCAAGAGCTCTTCAAAAGGCCCAAGTCGGATTACAGACTAAGGTTTTGCAGCAGTTGTAGTTATCGGCAGTTGCGTTTCTGGGGCTTCAGGAAACATTGGGAATTTGCCGCTCGATAGATCTTTTTCCAACGATATAATGACACGGACTATGAAAAAAGCGACCTTCGGGAGCTTCAGGATAAAACGTTGCAAACCCAAATGGAATTGGTATATTTACTAGAAGAATTCGATTACGTGGTTTTTTGAGCGAGTGAAAAGATGCCTACTTATGAATATGTTTGTGATGAGTGTGATCATAAATTCGAGGAGTTTCAGTCTATTACCGCTAAACCCGTTCGTAAGTGTCCCAAATGTGGTAAGAACAAGGTAAGGCGGCTGATCGGCAGCGGGGGCGGTCTGATATTTAAGGGCAACGGCTTCTATCAAACCGACTACCGCAGCGAAACCTACAAGGAAGCCGCCAAGGCCGAAAAAGAAAAAGACACCCCTAGCAAAAGTGATAAATCCAAAAGCACCGATGCCAGTGATAAATCCAAAAGCACCGATGCCGGCGGTAAGAAGGGCAAGAAGAACAAGGCTAAAGAGTCTGTTTAAGCTATGCAAGAAGGTTTTTGTCCAATTTGTCACAAGAAAGTTCCGCCCGAGTGCACCATGAACTCAGAGCACTACCCGTTTTGCGGTCAGCGTTGTCATCTGATCGATTTGGGCCGTTGGCTCAGCAATGATTATGTGATAGCTAGTGAAGACCCGAATGAAAAAGGCTCAGGCAACGATGGGCGGAGGCTGTGAGGCCGATAAGATTCGGCATAACTCCTTTGTTAGTATAGTGTTAAGTTGGTTTTTCATATATGCGTGGTGAAAAAACATTGCAACTACATGGGCGTTTACTATAATAACGCCGTAAGAAATGTAGTTATTTTTTGTGTCCGGTGTGCTAAAATCCCGGAAATAGTCCTTTTTGGGAGAGTATCGGTCCCAAGAAACCATAAAGCGAAAGGAGATATGTCATGTCGGAACAGAATTCTCAATCGGATGTCAGTTGTAAAGACTGGTTGGCAAGCCTGCCGTTTGTAAAGATCTTTCAGGGTTTCCGATCCGCGGTACAGCCGGGCAAGCTTATACTGGCGATATTCGGCATTGTGCTGATTTTTCTGACAGGCTGGATATTGGATGTTTTGAGTTCCGCCCGTGTGCCCGTTAAGACAGGCGATACGACTAGTGTTATTAGCGAACTGGATGCCTATGCTGAGAACCCCAGGATCGATCTGAATGCTTTCAGAAGAGACGCACGTCATGAAATTGAACAGCAATTAACACTACTGCTCATGGACGAACCTTTCAATAAAGGCGCCGATGCTGCGGAAAAGGCTATTCGCAGCGGTCAGGTGATTTCTGAGATTAAGAAGGAATACAACAAATCTTTTGATATCGCTACCGAGATATTAGCCAATCGTTTCGATCTCAGTTGCGATTTTATCGACGATCAGTACGAAACCAATGTTGATGTGGGCGGCGATAAGGATGAACATGCCAGAAAGCGTGATCTTGCTCGAGAGGAACTTAAAGCGGCATACCGAGGTACTTTTGACGTTCTGATCGGAGGGACCGCTGCGCCCAATTTGATATCCAGCCGTGTTGATCAACTGGTCAGACCTAATCTGCGTGTTCAGGCCGAGTCCAAGGAGACCGATCGGAAAAAAGTTGAAAGTGACAAGAAACAAATCATCATTACCTGCCAGCTTGCTCGTGCCTGCCGTCTTGCTCAAAACCTGGAAGGCAAAGGGGTTTTTGCCGCTTTTGTGGATTTCAAACTTGGCCGTTTGCAAACCGCGGTTCATGCCCTGGTCCTCGACCGGGATTTTGCCACGGTAAAAACGCAAGTTCGGGACCTTCTGTTGGGGGCCTGCTGGCTTATGCGTTTTCATCCTGTTTACGCTTTTGTCATAATTATCATGTGCCTGGCGATCTGGGCTGTAGTCGGTGGAGCGATTTGCCGTATTTCAGCACTGCACTTTTCGCGTGATGAGCGGATCGGTCCATTACAGGCTTTGAACTTCAGTGCAGACAAATTCGTCAGTTTTTTTTCCGCCCCGCTGATTCCCGTAGCGATTATAATTTTTATTTGCCTGGCGATGTTCCTGGTCAGCCTTGTTGTCGCCATTCCAGTAGTTGGCGAGATTATCGGTGGAATTTTGTTTCCCCTGGCCTTGGTGGGCGGTTTTATTATCGCCCTGGTGTCGGTGGGCCTGATGGGCGGTTACAGCCTGATGTATCCGACCGTTGCGGTGGAAGGCTCTGACAGTTTTGACGCTATCAGCCGATCCTTTAGTTATATCTTTGCCCGGCCCTGGCGGATGGGTTTCTACTACCTGGTGGCAGCGGTTTATGGGGCCATTTGCTATCTGTTTGTCCACTTTTTTGCCTTTTTGCTTCTCTGTGCCGTGCACAGCAGCATAAAACTTGCAATAAATTTGGACGGTACGTCATTTATCAATATTCGCGGCAAACTGGAGGCTATCTGGCCGGCGCCGACCCTGGGCAACCTGCAGCCTGATGTTGTTTGGATGGGACTGAATTGGTCGGAAATCTTTGCCGCTTTCCTGATCTGGATTTGGGTTGCTTTGGTGACTGCGGCTGTTCTGGCTTTTGTGGTGAGCTTTTTCTTTTCGGTTAGCACGACTATCTATTTTCTGCTGCGACAGCGTGTTGACGGAACCGATCTGGAAGATGTTTTCGTTGAACAGGACGTGGAAGATCTGGTAACCGAACAACCCGAACAAACCACGCCTCCAACGGCCGTTTCGGAGGAAACCGAAGAGCCGTCTGTTGCCGAAGGTGAAGCTGAAGATGACACGGACACGAAAGAAAGACCTTCCACCGGGGATGACAAAGGCGAAGAGGACGACAAAGGCAAACCAGATTAGCAGGACGGACCAGAACAAGTTCATGGCGTATTCCCGCAAATCCCGGATAACCTCTTGGTAGCAAAGGGGTTATCGGTTTTTGTCTGTTTTTTTGGGTGGATGGTAATTGTCAGGGATATTAGACTTGCAATTGCCAACGGGGTCGTATATAGTGTTGGGTTCTCTGTATATGGAGAGCGTGCACCAATAGGCGGCGGTGCGAAACCAGCCACAACCACGGCGGTTGGGTTGAGTTTCGGGAGAAGTTGGATTGTTTGATACACTAACGCAAAAATTTAATAATGTGTTCCGCGGACTTAGCGGGCGCGGACGAATCAGCGAAAGCAACGTACGCGACGCGATGCGTCAGGTTCGTACCGCACTGCTGGAAGCAGACGTTAACTATAGCGTAGTAAAGGACTTTTGCGAATTAGTACAGCAAAAAGCGCTGGGAGCGGAGGTAATAAAGAGTCTGCATCCGGGCCAGTTGCTGATCAAGATTGTCAATGACGAGTTGACCAATCTGATGGGTCCTGTGGACAGCAAGATATATTATGTTTCGCCAGGCCCGACGATTGTGTTGCTGGCAGGACTGCAGGGAAGTGGAAAAACGACCACAGCGGCCAAACTGGCCAAATACATGGTTGCCAAAGGCAAACAGCCCTTGTTGTTGGCGGACGATCTTCAAAGACCGGCGGCGATAGAACAACTGATAACGCTTGGCGAACAGATAAATGTTCCGGTTTATAGTGAAAAGAGCAAAGATCCGGTAAAAGTAGCGAAAAACGGTCTCACGTTCGCTAAAGCGAACAACCGGGATGTGGTGATTCTGGATACGGCCGGGCGATTGCATATCGATACCGAACTGATGGATGAGTTGCGTCGGATCTGTGAGGCGATTACGCCCCATCAGATATATCTGGTGTGCGATTCGATGACCGGTCAGGATGCCGTTAACAGTGCCAAAGAGTTCAACGAACAACTCGAACTCGATGGCGTTATCCTGACCAAACTGGACGGCGATGCGCGAGGCGGGGCGGCGTTGTCGGTCAAGGCGGTAACGGGCAAGCCGATTAAGTTTATTGGTATAGGCGAGAAGCTCGATAATCTGGAGGCATTTCATCCGGACCGAATGGCTGGTCGTATTCTGGGGATGGGCGACGTGGTTAGTCTTGTTGAGAAGGCTCAGGATCAATTCAGCGTCGAAGAAGCTCAAAAGATGCAGGAAAAGATGTCGAAGGGCGAGCTGACCTTTGACGATTTTCTCAAACAGATGCAATCGATGAAAAAGATGGGGGGAATAAAAGATTTGATGAAACTGGTGCCGGGAATGGGCAGAGCGATGGCGGGGATGGATATCGACGATAAGGAGATTACGCGGATCGAGGCGATTGTCCATTCGATGACTAAAGAAGAACGGCGTGATCCTGATATTATCGACGGGTCTCGTCGGCGGCGTATATCGCGGGGCAGCGGAACCGACGCAACGTACGTATCGGGACTCGTCAAGACATTTAACCAGACGCGGCAAATGATGAAGGCAATGAGCGGAATGGGGATGATGGGCCGTATGAAGGCGATGAAGCAATTGGGTAATATGGATATGTTCGGCGGCAAGATGCCGGGACTGAAGATCAAGCAGCGGTCGAAACGGAAAAAAGGAGATCGCAAGAAAAAAAGTAAAAGAAGATAGCGTCAGAGTCAAAAGGATTGTTTTCAGGCGTGAATATTATGGTTATGTAACAGGGCAGCGATGACCCGAAGATGGACAGCTTTGCGAACATAGAAGAATATCTGGAGTATGTAGGCCGATTCAGGCAGAGTGGATTCGGCCGAGCGTTTCGCAGTCAGTTTCGGGACACTCGCGGCACATCGGAGTTGGCAATGCTGGCGGCTCCGAGCGAAGAAGAATACGACGATTTTCGACGAGCGGTAAAGGCCATGACGGCAAAAGAAAAGTCGCACCTGGAGAAACTGACCGACCAGCAGATAAGAGAAATAGCACAGCGGGCGCAGGCTGACTGCGGTAATGTGAGCATATTTGTTAATGGCTATGTTTTGGCTTGCAAAAACGTAAAAGCAAACCAACAGCAGAAAAATAAGGAGAATTAACGAAGTGGTAAGGATTCGACTGAAACGAATGGGTCGTCGGCATCGGCCTTTCTATCGCATCAGTGCGATGGAAATGCGTAATCCGCGTGACGGCAGAGTACTGGAAGACCTGGGTTTCTATGATCCGATTTCGCCCGATGAAGAAAAACAAGTGGTGATCAAAGATGAATCGCGGATACGCTTCTGGCTGGACAAAGGAGCGGCCCCCAGCGATACTGTACGAAATCTGCTGGGCAGGAAAGGTATCGTCTCCGTCTAGCGGGCGTTGTGGAAACCGCCAAGGTACATCTGAGCTTTGCGCAGGCCCGGCGGATAAACAGCGTGGCTAATAAGTTGGCAGTTTCCGCCGGACCGGGCGGAAGCGGCACGAGAAGTTGTTGCGTCGAGCTGATGGTAATGAAATAATGCGAATCGATTTGCTAAGTTTGTTTCCGGAGATGTTTGCCGGCGTGTTTGGCCAATCGATTATCAAGCGTGCCCAGGAAAAAGGGTTGTTGGAAATCGTGCTGACCGACATACGTGACTATACCCAAGACAAACATCGTAGCGTGGATGATCGCCCATACGGAGGGGGCAGTGGCATGGTAATGATGTGCCCACCGGTGTTCGATGCGGCCGATGATCTGACCAGTCGAGGCGGTCCGGTTGATGAAGTGATACTTCTGACGCCGCAGGGCCAACGTTTTGATCAAAGCACGGCGGCAAAACTGGCCCAGAAAAGCCGAATAGTGCTGATAGCCGGACACTACGAAGGATTCGATGAACGGATACGAGAACATCTGGCCACGAAAGAAATATCCGTTGGCGATTATGTGCTCAGCGGCGGAGAGATACCGGCGATGGTGGTGGTCGATGCGATAGCCCGGCTGATTCCCGGAGTGCTGGGCGATGAGAATTCGTCCATTGAGGAATCGTTTAGTGAAGATACGCTGGAATATCCGCAGTTTACCCGGCCGGCGGATTTTCGCGGATGGAAGGTGCCGGAAGTGTTGCTGTCAGGCAACCATCAGACGATAAAGGAATGGCGACAGGAACAGGCCCTGGAGCGAACCAGACGAAGACGGCCTGACCTGCTGAACAATAGTAAACGTGATGATAGTGATTTAACATAGGAGAAGTGTTATGGTATCGAATTTAATCAATGTAGCTGAAGGAAAACATCTCAAAGAGGATATTCCGCAATTCAACGTTGGGGATACCGTGGATGTTCATGTACGGATTATCGAGGGCGAAAAGAAAAGAGTCCAGGTATTCAACGGAACCGTCATCGCCCGCAAGGGCAGCGGTATCAGTGAAACTTTTACTGTTCGGCGGATCGTTAATAACGAAGGCGTGGAAAGGATTTTTCCCATTCATTCGCCCAGTGTGGTAAAAGTGGACGTTACTCGCTCAGGCTATATCCGGCGCAGCAAGTTGTATTTTCTGCGGAAACGGACCGGTAAGGCTGTGCGGTTGCGTGAAATGTGGACGGGCAGGAAAGAGGCCGAGAGTCAGGGCATCTGAAAGTTCAGAGAAAGTGGCGTACGTGTTTCTATCGCACGATGGAAGTTGCGGTTGTTGTGTTCGCTTAGCTGAGGGTGCGCAGGTTGTGACCAGCGGACGGGAAAGAAACAAGTTGGGGCAACGAGGAGAAAAGCTGGCACAAAAATATCTCAAGAAGAGTGGATACCGGATTCTGCAGAGTAATTACACCGTCGAGCAAGGCGAAGTCGATCTGATTATGCGGGATGATGAGACGGTGGTATTCGTCGAGGTCAAGACCCGAAAAAGCGAAGAACTCGTTCAGGGAGAGGAGACGGTTAACTACCACAAACAAAAACATATTGCGGCGGTGGCACGGCAGTTTATTCACGCCCATAATCTCTATGATTTCCCTTGTCGATTCGACGTAGTGGTAGTGATAGTACCCGAGCGGGGTAAGCCGAACATCCGGCATTGGAAAAACGTGTTTTTGCCGCCGAGGTATTAGTGGCAGACAGCCGAAGATTGAACAGGGAAATGGGACATGCGGTTGATCGATACTCACACGCACCTGGCGGGAAAAGGATATTCGGATATTCTCGAACAGGTGCTGACCCGTGCTGGTCAGGCTGGGGTGGACCGGTGGGTTACGATAGGTACCAACCTGGAAGACAGCGTCGCCGGCATTGAGTTGAGCCGTCAATATTCCGGGATGTACTGTAGTGTGGGAGTGCATCCGCACGAGGCCGGCAAACAGGCAAAAGGATGGCTGGAAGAATTGCGCTACCTGGCCCAGAACCCAAAGGTCTCGGCAATCGGAGAGGTGGGGCTGGATTACTATTACGAATTATCCAACAAAGACAGTCAAAAGCAGGTATTTACGGAGCAATTGGCTCTGGCGGGGGAAACGGCCTTACCTGTGGTGGTTCACTGCCGTGATGCGATAGAGGATTGCCTTGGGATACTGGATGAATGGGGTCGAGACGATGTGCCGATTGTGTTTCATTGCTTCAGTGGAGGGACCAGCGAGGCAAAGTTGCTGATCGAACGGGGATATTTTGTTTCGTTTACGGGAGTGCTCACCTTCGGCAGTGCCCGGGAAACGCAAAAAGCTGCACAATACGTACCGTTGGAGATGACCATGCTGGAGACCGATTGTCCGTATCTCAGCCCGGAGCCGCAACGCAATATCAGACCCAACGAACCGGCGTTGCTGATACACATCGCTGAAAAACTGGCCCAGTTAAGGGGCGAAAATGTGGAGGAAATAGCCGAAGTGACAGGCCAAAATAGTCGATTATTTTTTGGAATAGACTAACAAAACTGGAATGAGGTGTTAAAAAAATGGGCTTATCTCTGGTGACAGGCGGAGGGGGTTTTATCGGTAGTAACATGGTTCGGTTTCTGCTGGAGAAGGGGCGGCAGGTGCGCGTACTGGACAACTTCGAGACCGGCAAGCGTGAAAATCTCACAGCGGTTGACCACCAGATTGAATTGATCGAAGGGGATATTCGGGACAAAGCGACAGTGAAAAAGGCGGTCGAAGGGGTGGACATAGTATATCACCTGGCGGCACTGGGCAGTGTGCCGCGATCGATCAAGGACCCGGCAACTACGCACGAGGTGAACGCCACGGGAACTTTCAATATGCTTCAATCCTCTCGTGAGGGGCAGGTTAAGCGATTTGTTTTCGCTTCAAGCTCCTCGGTCTATGGCGACAGCAAGGTGCTGCCCCAACATGAAGGGCTGCCGTTTGCTCCGATAAGTCCGTACGCGGCCAGTAAAGCAATCGGAGAGATTTACTGCCGGACGTTCTTCGAAAGCTACGGATTGGAAACGATATGTTTGCGTTACTATAACGTATTTGGGCCGCGGCAGGATCCGGGAAGTCAATACGCTGCTGCGATTCCGTTGTTTGTCTCGGCCCTGTTGCGCGACAAACCGCCGAGAATCTTTGACGATGGTGAGCAGTCTCGCGGGTTTACTTACATAGATAATGTAACCGAGGCGAACTGGAAGGCCGCCAGTGCCAAAGAAACCCACGGCCAGGCGGTCAATATATCCACCGCCGCGTCGGTGACGGTTAATGCCGTGGTTGATGAGATCAGGAAGCTATTGGGCAAAGAACACATAAAGCCCGTATATACCGATCCGCGGCCGGGCGATATAAAACACTCGCTGGCGGACGTGAGCCTGGCAAAAAAAGTGATCGGATACGAACCGTCGGTAAGTTTTGAAGAAGGAATCTGCCGAGCTATCGAATGGTATAAGAAAAACCTGGTGTAAGTGAGTCAGATGTGCAGATGAGTCATGGCTAAGAAGACGGATAAAGAGAAAAAAACGCCCATAAAAAAAAGAGCGACAAATGAAATATCTACCAGCAGGATTATACTCTCGGCGGCCCTGGAAGTAATCCGCAAGAGTAAACTGCAGGCATTGCTGTTGTATGTGGATGGTTTGGAAGATATAGCGGAACTGAAATCAATAGACTTTTCCGGCTCGCTACAAGTTGTCACGAAGTTACCGGGTTGAGCCGATGCCCAACACGCAGAGACATTTACAGTACTTCGTTGGCGGAGCCGCTACGGAAACCCTGCAGATCGAGACTGACGTAGGTGAAACCCAACTTTTTGAAAAACGCCACGATTTCATTGCGGCGATCATTTTTTACCAGTTCGGGGATTTTATCGACTGGCACTTCGATCCGGGCCATGTTGCCGTGATGGCGCACCCGCAGTTCGTACAGTCCTGTGCTGCGCAGGAATTTTTCTGCCTTTTCGATTTGTTTGAGTCGTTCGGGAGTGATTTCCAGGCCGTAGGCCATTCTGCTGGCCAGGCACGGCTGAGCGGGTTTGTTCCATGTGGCGAGGGCCAGATCTTTACTTAAAACACGTATGTCATCTTTGTTCAAGCCGGCTTCTGCGATGGGGTTTTTGACGTCGAATTTTTTGGCCGCCCGCAGACCCGGGCGGAAATCGCCGAGATCATCGGCGTTAGTGCCGCATAGGACCGCATCGTAATGGCCCTGCTGCGCTATTTTGTTCAGAAGCTGATACAGCTCTAATTTGCAGTAAAAACAGCGGTCGGCGGAATTGGCGGTATAATTTGGGTTTGACATTTCACGGGGATAAACGATTTGGACCTCGGCTCCAATTTGCCGGGCGATTTCGCCGGCCGTTTCGAGTTCACTGCCGGCCAGCGACTCACTTGCACCAATACAAGCCAATACGTTTTGCCTGCCCAGGCAATCGACGGCAACCTTAAGCAGAAAAGTACTATCTACTCCGCCGGAATAAGCCACAAGCACCTTTCGGCAGGAATTGAGAATCTCCTGCAGTTTTCGATACTTGGTGGCAAGCTGTTTTTTTGTCGTGGCGTTTGCCATTTGTATTTATACTTTTTTTTGCAGATGAAACTGTCCAGTTAGCGGTTTTCCACCATGTTTTTGGCAACTCTTTTGCCAAAAAGGTTTCCAAACATTCTCATTTTGAATGGATACAATATAACAAATCTCGTATTCGGATTCAAGTCCTGTATCTTGTTGAAAGTTGTAACTTTTGGTTAACTTTGGCATCCAAACTGCTATTATGATAATGATGAGTTTAACCGATTTTGTCCATGGCATCGGCGGCGCCGGTTACGATCAGGTTGCAGATGAGTTCATCCGCCAATTTTACCATATTGAACCTCATCGTCATCTTTAATGAATACTGACCTGAGAACCGAATCGCTCTTGCCGGAGGTTTTACTTTTGGCCGTGATTTCGGTTTTAGTCTTTCTTTTTGCCTCTGTTTTTGTTTCAGCCTTAACTTCTGATGGTTCCATAATCGTTTTTCTCCAAATTAACTGTTGACCAAATCCATAAAATGCGGTACTAGTCTAGCATTAACGCTGTTAATGCGAATATTACGCAGTGAATGTTGCGTAATCACGTATATTATCGCAAATGCGATAATTTGTCAGCATTATTATTCATATTTATGGATTTTATGATTCGTTCGACAAGCCGTATTGACGAGAAGGCGGTTATTTCACGGATTCGCCAACTGCGTTGCGATCATGCCGGCAAAAGAGGTAAAGCCTTATTTGCCAACATGTTAGGCATTAGTTCTTCCACGTATAATTACTATGAGCAGGACCGTATGCCGCCGGCAAGTCTTCTTTGTGCTATCTGTGAGTTGACCGGGGCGGATATTCGCTGGCTGCTCACCGGAAAAACCTCCGGTAGTTCTACAGTAGTTCGCCCCATACCCAAACCGTTAGCTGATAAGATTTCAGCTTTGCTGGAGCGGGATCCTTCCGTCTGGACCTCCCTGAATGCCTTTATTGAGCTACTGGACGAGAAGACAACAGTGGAAAAGGCACTGTCCGATTCTCAGTTGCTGCCTGAAACTTCCGGGGAAATTGCCGCAAAACCGGCAACCCATGACATTAAAACCGCCGGAAACGGCAATAATGCGGATTCTCAAAAGAGTTTATCCAAGACCACGGACGATCCGGCCCCGGACCGAGCTCCTTCGCAGCCCCCCTGGCTGCCGGTGCTGGGATGTACGGCGGCGGGCATCGTCCATTTCTGGTCGGCAGATCCGCAATCATCCGGTAAACCTCTAGGCATTGTCGAGTTGGATCAGATAATTGCACATCATCGAAAAAAACAAAAAAGTCTGAAAGGCGATCATTTGCAGGTGCAGGCCGGAGCGGTCCGTTCCACCTCCACAGCCGTAGATCTGCCCAGGCTGGATGCCTGGCAGGTCAAGCTTGTACAACTGGCCGAGGTCTTACCCGATGGTGTTTGTGAGTTTGTCGAATGTTCTGAGATCTACCAACGATTTCCTGATGCCTTCGCCTTGCGGATTGACGGCGACAGTATGGCTCCGCGAATCTGTGACGGCGATCTGGTTATACTGACTCCCTCGATCACTTCCCGTAACGGCACTACCGCCGTAGTGCAACTGCGTGACCAAATCGGAGTCACCTGCAAAATTATCCGTTACAGTGACGATAAAGTGCATTTGATCCCCGCCAACGAGAAATTCGATACCAAGATATTTGATCGGGAGCAGATAGTATGGGCGCTGGCCGTTTTGTGGCGGATTCGTTTACAATAGTTTTATTTCGTATTAATATTATTCAATAGTAGAGGGTCATTATTATGTTAGTATGGTCTATTCGCTCAGTATTTTTTCTTCTAATTGCATCGGTAATGTTGTTGGGCTTTACAGAAGGCGGTTTTTTTGACTTCAAGGATAGCAGTAGTAACGTGCAAGTCAGTATATGGTTTGCAGTTATTGGGTGTTTTGCTGTTGGGCTGGTTGGTTTTGCCATTGATTCTTTGGTTCCGCGAAAAAGCGTGGTCGCTTTGGCAGGCCTGTTCTTTGGCGTATTGGCGGGTCTGGCGATCGGTATGGCATTCAATTACATTGTTGGTTTACTCTACGATGCTTATAACATATCCGAGCGGAACGCTCTTTACATTGCCAGCCCCGGCATCAAGGCGTTGATTAATATTTTGTGCTGTTATTTAACGGTTATCTTTGTTTTGCAGACCAAGGATGATTTCCGGTTTATTATTCCCTATGTTGAGTTCAGCAAACAGACCAAGGGAGGTGCTCCGTTAATCCTGGACACATCGGTGATTATCGACGGTCGGATCGCTGACATTGCCGCTACTAAAATTTTGAGTTCACCGTTGGTTATTCCGCGTTTTGTTTTGGGTGAATTACAAACCGTTGCTGATTCGGCTGATCGCTTGCGGCGTAACCGAGGTCGCCGCGGTCTCGATATGCTCAACAAGATGCAGAATAACAAGGAGCTTGACATCAGCGTCGAGAACATTGACTTGTCGGTTAGTGAGAAGTTGGAATCGGTCGATCATCGGCTCGTTTCCGCGGCCAAGAAACTCGGCGGCAAAATTGTTACCAACGATTATAACCTGAGTAAAGTTGCACATCTGCGTGGTGTGGAGGTGTTAAATATCAATGATCTAGCTAACGCTTTGAAGTCGGTCGTGCTGCCGGGAGAATCGATGAGTGTCAAAATGATCAAACCGGGTGATCAACCAGAGCAGGGGGTCGGCTATCTGGACGACGGCACAATGATCGTGGTCGAGCAGGGACGTCGGTCCGTTGGCAAGACAGTCGATATAGTAGTCACTTCGGTACTGCAGACATCCGCCGGCCGAATGATTTTTGGCAAGCTTAACGACACTGCGTAAACAGATGGACGAGCTAACAAACGATCTGATGCACAGGTGTTCATACCACTGCGGTATCAGGAGCGTCCTATAATATCAAACCGTCGGATAATTCGGTGTTTTGTTCTTCCATTTCACGGGAAATTCATGCTTCAGGTTCCTCCCGTCCGATGTTCTATTAGCCTAACAGACACCTAACCAGATGCGCATCTGAGACCCGGTAGAGATTGGGCATCAGGCATCTTTAAGTTGCTTCAAGGAGCAGGATACCATGGTTTGCCGAATACAGAATGAAGATTTGGATGTTCCGGTTTGTAAGTTTGGCCCAGGCGGCCAATACGAGCGAATTTGGCCGGCGACCTCGACTAAGAAACCACAAGCCAATTCAGCCGGTTTGTTTAACCGAACAAAGGCCACCGCCGGTTGGTTTGCCGGGATTATGGATTACCTGTTGGAGGCTGTGGGTCTGCCGGATAAGCGATCGAAAGGTAGTCCCGCTGGTCCGGTTCGAAGGAATGATATCCGTACATCAATTTCCGGCGATTATATGGTTTTGGCCGGCCAATCGTACCGTTTGGTTGGGTTGTGGAGAAATTCTGATGAAAAAACAATCTACTCGGCAAAGCAGTTGCAAAAGGTCCGGCTCATCGAAACAGCACGGTGCGATTCTGACTCCGCGACAGGTACAAATACTTCGTCTTATCCATCTCTGTCGCGTCAGCAATGGTTGTTCCCCGACCTTGCAGGAGTTGGCTGCGAAACTTCGACTAAGCAAAGTAACAGTTTTCGAACATGTAGAAGCTCTCGTTCGAAAAGGGCTTGTGCATCGCAGTCCAAACAGGGCACGTTCTTTGACGATTGATCCATCGGTTGCCCAGACTGGGGCGATTTTTTCCTGCGGAGGCGACGATATCGCCGGGGCTGGGGAGGATTCGTGGTTGGGCGATCTTGGCTGCTATCCACTGGTTGGCTGTATCGCTGCCGGGGTTCCACTGGAAGCCATTGAGAATCCAGACGTTCTCGATTTAACTGGTATGTTTGACAGTCGCGGAGGCACTTTCGCCCTGGTAGTCCGTGGCGACAGTATGATTGATGAGCAGATACGCGACGGTGATTATGTGCTTGTGGAAAAATCCGATTCAGCTCGCGACGGCCAAATTGTTGTAGCGATGCTGGAAACCGGCGAAGCAACGTTAAAGAAATATTATCGGCACAACAAAGGTTTTCGTTTGGAAGCTGCCAACCCGGATTTTCCGCCCATTTATGTAAACCAGATAAATATCCAGGGGATAGTTATTGGAGTGATTCGCCGTTACTAGAAGCGTAAGTATTCAGCCGTTTGCAATGGTTGATGTTGGTAACAAGTGTCCTTGACAGCTCAAAAACAGCTTCTTGGGCCGCCCTGTGCGGCAGAGATATATAAATCCCACGTTTGCTATGAGATAAAACGTTGCGATTCAGATTAAAATTCACGGCCAAAACGCCCCGACTATAAACATTGGATACATAATAAGAAAAAGGTGAAACTCAATCGTTATGAGTATAAATAGGCTTGACATTCGTAATTCGTCCTATTTATACTTGCTGTCAGTATTAATATGAACACATATTTTCACCGCGAAAGGAACCAGACATGAAAGAACACCTTCCCTTGCGACGTCTCGTTGGCTTTGCACTGTTTCTGGCGATGATCTTACCTGTGCTGTTCTCCGCCGGATGTCAGGAAGCCCCGCTGGCAGGTGAAACCTATCGTAAAACCGGAAACGCCTGGCCATTCTTTGCCTTTGAAAATACCGAAGGAATCGATGACAACAAGACCACATGGAGAAAAGAAAAGGGCGAAATCTGCCTGATAGGAACCTGGGAGAAAACGGAAAGGCGTGACAAGGACGGCTTTCTGATTCACCGAAAAAACAAAAGTGGCATTTTTCCACTATACATGGACGAACTGGAGGAAAGCAAAAAGTTCAGGGAACATAAAGGCTCTGTAACTATCTTTCCCTTCCATTCCAGACGCACCAAAATCGACCAGACGGAATAGAGTTACCTTGACCTCTGCAACGACAGTTGTCGCCTCGGCAAAAACATGGGCGACCAAGATCACGGGAGAATCTACAGCCGTTCTCCTGGGTGCATGTCACGTTTGTAGGTAGGTTTCTCATGCAGCCAGTGATTTTCCCGGCCCTGATGTCGCTTAGTCAAATCATCCAAATCTTTCGACAATTAATATCTCACCAGCCAGAGATGATTTCTGGCTACAAGCCATTTCAATTCGTCCAGTATTTTGGTATCCATGATAATGCCCTCCATGGCAAATAGGCTTTTTGTCAAATTTACCTATTTTGCCATCCCGGAGGGCAAAATTCTACCTACAAACTTGACATGCACCCTTTTACTTCCTGTTGAGCCTCTATCCGAGTAGTTCTGAAAACCCAGATAACATACGATTTGAGTGTGTTGTAACTTTATTGTTTGCAATCAGTTAAGCCTTGTTTCTTGGCGATGAGAACCAGTCAATTTGAGCGGTGCAGTATCTTCCGGATGACGTTACGCATTCCTTTGCCTGTTGCAGCAGACACTTTTGCCTGCCGCAATGCGTTCTTTTTCCTGAAGTAAAATCATTTTTTTAACAGTACAAAATGGCGATAAACACGATTGTACTGGAGATCTGTTTCAGGTAAAGTCCGGGCGGTATAGGATAAGCAGAGATGGTCACCCCTAAGGCTACTGGGCGTAAGCTGTGTCGGAAAAAGGGGTTAGGTGATTTTTCGAGAAGGAAGGGAGTAAATCGTTATGATTGTCGAGCGCGATCCCTGTCGTCAGAAGCTGCAGTCTGAGATTAACAGACTGAAATTGACACCATTTCAGCGAAATAACCTGGAAAAAATACTGAGCAAACCCGTATCGTACATGTGCGATGATCGTTTTCAGAATCGTACAAAGATGGCTTCGATCATGAAGCAAAAGATCGACCTTACGCCCGGGATGTCACTTAACGCCCAAGAGTCGGAAGTTTTGTTTTTGCAGTTGAATTACGCTCGGCACAATATGTCTCAATTGAGATGTCAGTTGCTGAAAGCAAAGGCGCTACGAAAAACCGAGGTCGCAAAACTGCTGAGCTGGCACGAAAAACAGTTAATCGCACGCGGCAAGATCGTAACCGGAAACATGGGACTGGTATTGGCGATGGCCAAACAGGTGGACTATTATGGAATTGATTTTGCCGAGTTGGTCAGCGAAGGCAGTATTGCCCTGCTGCATTCCACCGACAAATTCGACTGTGCACGTGGTTTTAAGTTCAGTACTTACGCCTGCCGAGCCATTCTAAAAGGTTTTTCCCGTGTTGCCAGGCGCTACTATCGGTACCGCAGCCTTTTTACCACACAACTGGATCAGGCCATGGAAAAAGACGATCACCTCGAACATCTACACAACTCAATACGCGAAGAAAGACTCGACGAAGTGCGAACCATTTTCAAGGCCAACTCGGCCGACCTTTCCGGAACAGAACGGTCGGTAGTGAAGATGCGATTTTCACTGAGCGACGAAAATTCTTCTCCTATGACACTCAAACAAATCGGAGCAGCGTTAGGATTGTCAAAAGAGCGAATACGGCAAATTCAAAACAAAGCTCTGCGGAAATTACGTACAGAGATTGAAAAACAAATAGTATCAGTATAGCATAAAGATCTTCTGTTCGGCTATTGTCTATATTGGGGGACATCAGTTGCCGGCCATTTTTAAAACCCAATTTTCATTTAAGAGGGCCTGTCAACGTCTCTGCTTCTGCCGCCGTCGTACCAATAGTGCTGAGCGATTTGTGGGGTAAGCTCACTTTGAGTGTCAAAGTGCAAACCACCGCCCGGTGACAACCATTGTCCCGCCACACTCAACGTATCTCAGAAGAGCGGCTTTGACATGCCCGGGAGCAAGTGTTATTTCCCGGCCGGTTAAAACAATGCAATTGTAACGTGAATAGCCCAGCCAGTTACCGCTCCAGCGATCTATGTTCGACTCGGACCGCTTTGCCTCAAAGGTGTCCAGAATATCAGGTGGGCCGCCGCGGCTGACTCTTGTTGTGGGGCAGCTAAACATTGCTTTGACGTTGTTCTCGCTATTTCTCGGAAACGCCCTTTCAATAGCCTGGTTAAAATCGCCCGGCACATCTCTGGCGAGAAGAACACAGGCTTTGGAGTCACGTCCGTAAGAAATATCAATCCCGTGTGAATGACGTGATAAGGTAATGGGATTATCCATTCTTGGAGAGCGGCCGTCTATTTCAATATCAACTTCGGATGAGCCTTCCATACAGACCGGCGGCTGAAACAGCGAGACGGTAACCCTGGCGCCGGGCCTTAACATAACGGCCTTTTTGATTTGGCCGATGGATCGCAAAGGTACGCCTGCTTGCAGCCTGATGTAGAAATAACGGGGAACAGGAAGGTGCGGCGTGGAATAGGGATATTGGCGGCTATGCGGCTAAAAAAGAAAGCCCGTTGGGGTAACCAACGGGCTTCCATAAATGTTGGCAGCGACCTACTCTCACACTTACGCACTACCATCGGCCCCAACGCCTTAGCTTCTGAGTTCGGAAAGGGATCAGGCGTTTCACGTTGGGTATAGCCACCAACAAGTTCGAGATCGATCGGCTGTAACCGATCGATACCTGCAAATATTAAATATGAGTATAAGTGCAATCGTGCTGAGAAGCGTTTTTGGAGTTGTTGAGGGCATGACTTTACCTTGGTGATGTTTCACACAATTTTCGCTCTACATCTGTTTGATAAAATCTGGCCCAGCTTAGGGTGGAACTTTGTTTCACACGCTTGGTATGCATACTAATGCATTACCACAGATCGCGTCGTACAAAATCCAGCCCCGGTCAGCTAAAAAATAATGTGGTCAAGCAATCGCTCGTTAGTACCGGTTAGCTAAGATGATTTCGCATCTTACACACCCGGCCTATCTACCTCGTGGTCTACAAGGGAGCTCTCGTTTTCCGACGAATCGGAAAACATGGAATCTTAATCTCGGAGGAAGCTTCCCGCTTAGATGCATTCAGCGGTTATCCGTTCCCAACTTAGCTACCCAGCGATGCCCTTAGCAGGACAACTGGCGCACCAGAGGTTGGTTCAATCGAGTCCTCTCGTACTAGGATTGAATCTCCACAAGATTCCTGCGCCCACGGCAGATAGGGACCGACCTGGCTCACGCCGGTCTGAACCCAGCTCGCGTACCACTTTAATCGGCGAACAGCCGAACCCTTGGGACCGCCTACAGCCCCAGGATGTGATGAGCCGACATCGAGGTGCCAAACCGCCTCGCCGCTATGGACGCTCGGAGGCGATCAGCCTGTTATCCCCGGAGTACCTTTTATCTGTTGAGCGATGGCCCTTCCACACGGGACCACCGGATCACTAAGTCCTACTTTCGTATCTGCTCGACCTATATGTCTCGCAGTTAAGCACCCTTATACCTTTGCGCTCTAAACCTGATTGCCAACCAGGCTGAGGGTACCTTTGAACTCCTCCGTTACTCTTTGGGAGGAGACCGCCCCAGTCAAACTGCCCGTCAAGCACGGTCCCACGCCCTGATTCAAGGGTCGCGGTTAGGTAACTGACATAACAAGGGTGGTATTTCAAGGTTGGCTCCCTGACGCCCGAGAGCGCCAGATCAACACCTCCCACCTATCCTACGCATGCCATACCAGGCACCAGTACCAGATTGCAGTAAAGGTTCACGGGGTCTTTCCGTCTTGCCGCGGGTAAGTGGTATCTTCACCACTACTACAATTTCACCGAGTCCGTTGTTGAGACAGTACTCCAGTCGTTACGCCGTTCATGCACGTCGGAACTTACCCGACAAGGAACTTCGCTACCTTAGGACCGTCATAGTTACGGCCGCCGTTTACCGGGGCTTCAGTCGCAAGCTTTGTTTCCGAAGAAACGAACCTACTTCCTTAACCTTCCGGCACCGAGCAGGCGTCATTCTGTATACATCCACTTTAAGTGTTGGCACAGAACTGTGTTTTTGATAAACAGTCGCCAGAGCCACTTCACTGCGCCCTCAGCACACATTCAATCGAAACTAAATGTGTCTGGAGGGACCCCTTATCGCGAACTTACGGGGTTAATTTGCCTAGTTCCTTAACAACGGTTCTCTCGAGCGCCTGAGGATATTCTCCTCGCCTACCTGTGTCAGTTTTAGTACGGACATGCCTCATCGTCCCACAGAAGTTTTTCTCGGCACCTTCTCCAGCCACTTCGGCAACATATATTGACCTCGAGCTGACCCAGCCCCTTTATGCCGGCGGATTTGCCTACCGGCGGAGACGGGTCCCCAACCCGCACGACTAACCACGGGATGGCCCTTGAAGATGCGTCACTCCATAGGTAATAACCTTTGAGACATGGTGCAGGAATATTAACCTGCTGTCCATCGTCTACGCCTTTCAGCCTCGACTAAGGGTCCGACTAACCCTGGGCGGATTTACCTTCCCCAGGAAACCTTAGGCTTTCGGCGAGCAGGATTTTCACCTGCTTTATCGTTACTCATACCGGCATAATCACTAGTTGCCGCTCCACGGCTCGTTACCGTACCGCTTCTGTGCTGACAACTACGCTCGGCTACCACTACCCCGCACTAATTTTCACCCAGACAACAAACCTCAAGACGAGGGAAGTCCGCTGGGCGGAAATTAGTGCGGAGCAATCCGCAGCTTCGGTGTTCTGCTTATTCCCGTTCATTATTGGCACTGGATCACTCGACCAGTAAGCTATTACGCACTTTTTAAATGATGGCTGCTTCTAAGCCAACATCCTGGCTGTTTTTGTAACCCAACTTCCTTAGTAACTTAGCAGAATTTAGGGACCTTAGCTGGCGATCCGGGCTGTTTCCCTTTTGACCACGAAGATTATCCCCCGTAGTCTGACTCCCAGGATAGTCGTAATGGTATTCGGAGTTTGGTTGGGGTGGGTAGGCGGGTAGCCCCCCAATCCCATTCAGTAGCTCTACCCCCATCACGTAGTGACCTGAGGCTAGCCCTAAAGCTATTTCGCCGAGTACGAGATATCTCCATGTTTGATTAGACTTTTACTCCTCCCCACAGCTCATCCCATAACTTTTCAACGTTAATGAGTTCGGTCCTCCAGGGATTTTTACATCCCTTTCAACCTAGCCATGGGTAGATCACATGGTTTCGCGTATACCACCTGCGACTGTACGCCCTATTCAGACTCGCTTTCGCTACGGCTTCGCTGCTTAACAGCTTAACCTTGCCACAAACGGTAACTCGCCGGTTCATTATGCAAAAGGCACATGGTCAACCATCCCCAGCACTTATTTTTACCCAGCCAATCAGACTTTCAGTCCGCTTCTTCTGAGCAAAAATAAGTGCTGGATATAGGTCTCCCACTGCTTGTAGGTACATGGTTTCAGATACTTTTCACTCCCCTAGTAGGGGTACTTTTCATCGTTCAGTCGCCATACTGGTTCACTATCGGTTGTCAAGTAGTACTTAGCCTTAGAGGGTGGACCCCCTAGCTTCACACAGAGTTCCACGAGCTCCGTGCTACTCCGGAGAGCAGATGGTAACGGAGGGTTTCGGCTTTAACATACGGGGCTATCACCTTCTGTAGCGTGACTTTCCAGACACTTCTGCTAGCCTAACCTTTGTAACTCCTCTCTGCTTCCACAACCCCGACCCGAAGGTCGGTTTGGGCTGGTCCGCTTTCGCTCGCCGCTACTTACGGAGTCTCGGTTGATTTCCTTTCCTGTGGTTACTCAGATGTTTCACTTCACCACGTTGGCTCGGGACGGCCTATACATTCAGCCGCCCGTGGCGCTATCTGGTTGCCCAGTAACGCCGGGTTGCCCCATTCGGAGATCCCGGGATTAGCGGTCGTTTGACACCTGCCCCGGGCTTATCGCAGCCTACCACGTCCTTCATCGCCTCTTGACACCAAGACATCCACCATGCACCCTTAGTAGCTTGACCACATTATTTTTTAGCTGACAATGGGTCAAAAAACTACCAAAAACGCTCTTGTGTTCTCGTACGCCGCTTCAAAGCGAAGCGGCATATTGTACCAAATGCTTCGACAAAAAAGCATCTGGCAATCTAGCAAGATTCGCACTTACTCATATTCATTTGTCAAAGAGCTATATCTTAGCCGCCGATAACTAACGGCAACTATTATATTCAACAATCAATGGAGCCGATCGGAATCGAACCGACGACCTACTGGTTGCAAACCAGTCGCTCTCCCAACTGAGCTACGGCCCCTTCACCGGTTCGACGGTCCTGCTCCTGCCAATAACTTTCAACCAATCTTGTTTTTTATCCAGTCAACAAACCACGCCAAGATGGCAACAACCAAAACAACAAAACCTAGCCACTTGATTTTTCGCATTGCCAACAACGGCACAATCATAGGACCGAAGCCCTTTCAGACTATTGGTAAAAAGCACCAACGCGGTTGCTCACACCATCGCTCAAATGGGCCCAGATGGATTCGAACCATCGACCTCACCGTTATCAGCGGTGCGCTCTACCAACTGAGCTATGAGCCCAAGAGCGGCCGGCCACGACAATTCATCTCTGACTTCTACCGCTTTTCGGGCCACGCTCACCTTCAAGCAGCCCAACAAATAGTTGCTTACATCTCAGCGAGCCGAGCAATATATCACCATTAATACTGATCGTCAACCACAAATACAAAAAAAAATAAAAAAAAATAAATTCACCGTCTGCCAGGCTCTAAAGCCATACTAATCCGCAACATATATTATAATATCAGACAAAACACCTTAGCGTCAATAGCTATTTTGGTAAAATCTTAAATTGACTGATTTGTTATTTTTTTTGCCCTTTCTCACAAAAAGCAAGTCCTTATTTGACAACCAGTTAAGAAAATACGAACCCGCGATAAATAGAGGTTCACTAAAATACTAATTACAGCTTAAGGGGTTCCATAAAATATTTTTGGCAGGAATAGTTGGAATAATTTTCTATTTTTGGGGCGGCCCATAGTGTGGGGGTGTATGTCGCGTTTGTAGGTAGAAATTTGCCCTCCGGGATGGCAAAATAGGTAAATTTGACAAAAAACCCATTTGCCATGGAGGGCATTATCATGGATACCAAAATACTGGACGAATTGAAAGTGGCTTGTAGCCAGAAATCATCTCTGGCTGGTGAGATATTAATTGTCGAAAGATTTGGATGATTTGACTAAGCGACATCAGGGCCGGAAAACCACTGGCTGCATGAGAAATCTACCTACAAACGTGACATGCACCCGGCTTGTTATACGAAAATAGATTTTTATGTGATTTCGATAACAGAACCGTAAATCAAGAAAAGAATTTGCTGAGCAGTCAGCGGTTTTTTGTTATAATATACGCAGGAGTGGACGTGGCGGTCGCTCGCGCTATATGCGTGTGAGGAAAGTCCGAGCAGGGCAGGGCAAGGTGATGGTTAACAGCCACCGGGAGCGATCCCCGGGAAAGTGCCACAGAAAACACACCGCCGATGGTCCGTTACGGACACAGGTAAGGGTGAAATGGTGCGGTAAGAGCGCACCGCGGCGATGGTGACATCGTCGGCATGGTAAACCCCACCTCCTGCAAGGCTAAACAGAGCCGATGTGTCGGCCCGGCACAATTGAGGCTCGGGTAGGCCGCTGCCGCAAGGCGAGCCGGCGGGTAACCGTCGGTCCAGATAAATGACCGCCTGGCCCGCACTAATTTCTGCGTTTGAGGCGTCCGACGTAGAAATTAGTGCGGGGCAAACAGAACTCGGCTTACGCGTCCACTCTTTTTCTTTTGTTTTTTTACGGGTGAAATTGCGTGGGAAATGGTCACCAAAAAGTGTACCCTGGTACAAAATCTCACATAACCCTATTTGGTTTCGGTTCCTGCGGGCTTGGGTTTTATGTGCAGCAGTCGCTTGGCCCAGTTGTTGAAGTCGTCGGAGAGTGTGTAAATAACCGGTACGATCAGCAGTCCCATGCCGCCGCCAGCGATCAGTCCGCCGATCATAACCATGGCCATAGGTGCTCGCATCTCACCGCCCCAGCCCATTCCCATCGCCAGCGGGATCATTGCCACGACCGTTGTGAGATTGGTCATCAGGATCGGACGCAGACGGATGGAGCCGGACTCGATAATGGCATCATGGCGGTTCTTGCCCTGGCGGCGTAAAGTATTGACATAGTCAAGTATAATAATGCTGTTGTTAACAACCAGTCCAACCAGCATAATGATCGACATAATCGAAAAGATCGAGAAAGTGCCGCCCATCAGGAACAGACTGCCAAATACTCCAATCAGACTCAACGGCAGAGAAAGCATGATAATCAGTGGCTGTGTGAATGACTCCAGCAGTGCCGCCAGCAGCATATAAGTCAGTGATACGGCCATAATCAGGGCTACGCCCATACGCGTGAAACTTTCCTGCATCCTTTCGATTTCGCCGCCGTAAAAGATGTTAATGTCAGGGTATTCGGCCAACAATGGCTTGATATGTGTGTCGATCGCGGAAACGACCTGACCGGAGCTTCGACCGCTGGCATCGCAACTGACGGTAATCATACTCTGGCGATTTTTGCGAAATAACTGGGATGGGCCGGTGGTCTGCTTGATGGCGGCCACTTCCGGCAGGGGGATGAGCTTTCCTTGTTGATTCATAACGGTTACTTCCTCGATATCTCCGAGAGTTTTGCGTGACAGTTCATCGGCCTTGACGCGGATGTCATAATTAAACGCTCCTTCGCGGTACTCGCTGATAATAAGTCCCTCAAAGGTGGCCGCTACCACCTGGGTGAGGAATCGTGTATCGACAAGATTGTCGCGGCACTTTTCGCGGTCAGGCACAATATGAATTTCAGGTTGTCCCAATCGATAGTTAGTGTCAATATCAATGGCACCTGGGACACGGTTTGGGTCAGACATAATCGCCATAGTTTTGTGAGCGAATTCGTTGATACGGTTAATGTTATCGCCCATGATTTCCACCTGCACAGGCGCCTCACCGCCTCCGCCGCCACTGATTTCCAGCAGCTTGATACTCGCTCCAGGGATATGTGCCTTAGCCAATACCGGCCGCAGGCGGGCCATAATCTCATTTGTGCGTAGGCTTCGCTGAGTTTTATCTGTAAGTCTGACGTTTATCTGGGCGATGTTGACGGATTGGCTTGATCCGCCAATTTCTCCGCCAGTGAGGCGGCCAATGGAAGAGTACATCGAGACCAGTTCAGGCAACACGTTTTTATCGGCTAATACGGATTCAACTAATGCGGTGGCCTGGTCGGTCTCCTCAAAACGAGAACCGACAGGCATTTCCAGTGTGATCGCGAATTTGCCCTGGTCCATATTAGTAATAAATTCGGATCCGATAAATCCGGTTAGGAGAAACGAACCGAACAGCAATAATATCACTAAAATAACTGAGATTGCGCGATGGCGCAGAAACCAGTCCAGGGAGTTGGTGTAACCTGTACGGAAATGCTGAAGGCCAAGATCAAAGGCACGACCGAATCGCTGGAACAGGCCGCTGCCGGTAAATTCAGTGTTTTCCTTGCTGAGCAGTTTGGAGGCCAACATTGGCGCCAAGGTGAAGGAAATAAAAAGAGAAACAATTGTAGCGAAAACGGTGGTGAGGCCAAAGTCCTTGAAGAATTGCCCCACAATGCCGCCCATAAAGGCGATTGGGACAAAGACGACCACGTTAGTAAGCGTGGTGCTGGAAACGGCCATGGCGATTTCGGTTGTTCCCTCAATCGCCGCCTGATCGCTACGATGGCCCAGGTGAAGATAGCGGACAACGTTTTCGAGAACAAGGATGGCGTTGTCGACCAGTACGCCGATGGTCATCGCCAGGCCCATCAGGCTCATCATGTTCATACTCATGCCCATCAGGTACATTAAGATAAAAGTCGCCACGACTGAGATGGGCATAGTCAGCGAGATAATAAGGACTGCGCGAAAGCTATGCAGAAACAAAAACAGGGCGATGGCGGTTAGAATGATGCCGACCCCCATATCCTCGAATACATTGCGGATGGATGAGGTTATCCATGTGGCCTGTTCGTCCTGAATCAGGATTTCATAGTCGTCCGGAAGTATCTTTTTAAGCTCTTTTAGTTGTTTTCTTACGGCTGTATCGACCGCGATGGTATTACCGCCGGCCCGCTTCTGAACGGACATTCCTACGCAGACCCTGCCGTCAGCACGAACCCTTTCTCGGATTTCCTTGAAGGAGTCTCTTACCTCGGCAATGTCTCGCAGATAGACGCTTTGTCCAAAAGGGGTCATAATCCTTAGATTGCGGATATCATCGAGGTTAGTGAATTTCCCCCTTAGACGGATATTATATTCGCGTGAATTTTGACTGATGTGTCCGCCGGGTGATTCGATATTTGCCGCGGCGACCGCGGCCACGACATTAGTGATGCTCAGGCCTTCTGATCGCAGGCGCTGCTGATTTGCCAGGATGTGTATTTCGCGTTCCTCTCCGCCGATGATAGTAACCGAAGCCACGTCCGGGACGGTGGAGATACGGTCCTTAATGCGTTTGTCGGACATCTGGAACACCTCCCGCAGCGAGCGGGACGCCGAAACCGACAGTTGCATAATCGGCTGAGCATTAAAATCGAATTTCATTACGATGGGGTCTTTGGCTTCTTCCGGCAACTGATTGCGTACGAGATTTACCTTGGCCCGGACGTCCGCAGCGGCCACGTCAACATCCATTTCAAGATAAAACTCCGCCATGACCAGGCTGAGACCCTGCTGAGAGATGCTCCTAAGGTGTTTGATTCCCTCTACTGTGCTGATCTCGTCTTCAAGCTCTTTGCTGATGAGTTGTTCGACCTCATCCGGACCGGCACCCTCGTAGTATGTAGTAACAGTTACGACGGGGAATTCCACATCGGGAAAAAGCTCGCGTGCCGACTGTAAGTAGCAAAAGACGCCGATTCCCGCCATGGCCAGTATTATCATTGTTACCAGTACCGGCTTTGCAATGCTGGTTTCAATTATTTTCATAGCTTAACCTTGTTACCTGGTTGAACATCCTGACTCAGCGTAATGATCTTTTCCCCTTCGCTAAGCCCCTCAATTACCACGACCAAACCGTCAAACAGGCCGTCCACTGTAATTTCCCGGCGACGGGCGGTGAGTGTCTCATCAACGACAAGTACCCAGTTTTCACCATCAATACCGTGTAAGGCATCGGAGGGGACAACAAGGGCCTGTTTGATGTCTTTTATAACAATGTGGCCCCGTGCGAACATGCCCGGGCGTAACAGCCCTTCTTCATTTTCAATGAGGATTCGCGTAACGTAAGAGCGATCTGTCGTGTTCGCGATGGGATTGATTTCAGCGATAGTGCCGGTGAAGTCTTTACCCGGCAGCGCATCAACCGTAACTTTGACCTGCATTCGCACGGATATTTTCGATATATATAGTTCGGAAACGTTCAGGTCCAGATACACTCTAGCGCAATCGGCCAATTGGAAAATGACGGTTTGATTCATTTCCGCAATAGCGCCAGGCTCGAGATTTTTAAGACTGACCACACCGTCGAAAGGAGCGTTTAGGTAGTGGTCATCCAGGTTTTTGCGAGCCTGAGCCAAACCTGTTTCAGCTAAATCCAGCCTTGCTTCGGCAATCCTGATATCCTCTTCACGCGGACCTTTTTCGATCAATTTATACTGCGCCTGGGCGGCTTCCAGGGCAGCCTTGGCACTACTGTAACCTGCTTCAATGTCTTCGAGTCTTTGCAGCGTGGTAACTTCTTCTTTATACAGTTGCCGTTGCCGTTTAAGCTCGATTTCCTGCCGTTCAAATGCGGCTCGGGCCTGTTCCACCATAGCCTCGGCAGCTTCGATCTCTTCCGGACGTGAGCCGTTTTGTAGAAGAGTGAGTTGTTGGCGGGCCTGGGCCTCGGAAGCCCCAGCCGCCGCTAAAGCAAGTTTGCTTTTGGTGTCATCCAGACTAACCAGAATATCACCTTTGGCGACTTTCTGGCCGGTGCTGACGTGAATCCTGGCGATACGTTCGGTAATGGTTGGGACTATATTGATTTGCTGAAACGGTCTTATCGAACCGCTGATAGCAATGGTTTCTTTGAGGTCCTCGCGCCGAACCGCAACAACCCGAACAGGTATGCCATCACGTTGCTGTGCCTTGTCAATGCTCTCGGCCGGTTGAGTGGCTGCCAATATATGGATTCGATACATGGTCGCGGCACCCAGAATCAATACGATAATGATTAGAATAATCCATTTCTTCATTTTTCAGAATCCTCGATTTTAGTGTTATCATCCGTCTCGGTCGTACTGTCCGCCGCAACCTTGTCGTCTGTCGGTTCGCGGGAACCATCAGAATCGGCGACCGTATGGATAGTTTCCTCACCCAGGGCGCCCATGGCTGAATTGAGACTCAATTGTGCCAGTTGATAATCGTGCACTGCCTGGTTATAGTCCGCCCGTGCCTGAGACAGTGCCAGCTCCGCCGAAATCACATCCAGCGAAGAACTCGTTCCCTCATGAAAGCCCACCTGAGCCAGCCGCAGGGCTTCCTCGGCATTGGCCACGTTACCAATCTGCGACTGCACGAATTTTTCACTGCTTTCCATGTTCAGTATTGCCTGGGTAATCTCAAATTGCACTTGCTGCTCCAGCTTTTCCAGAGCCACCTCCTGCTGTTGTAAGATTGCCTCGGCCTTTACGATTCGCCCGCGCGTGGCAAAGCCATCAAAAAGAGGCCACTCCACGACCAAACCGCCGCTCATCACACGGTCCCATTGCTTGCCGCCAAGATCACCAAAACCGCCGCCGCCATCACCGCCATCATCCTCGGAGCCCCCCATTCCCCCCAATTTACTGAAGTTCGCCGCAAAGCCCGGATAGCTTCTTTGGTAGCTGCCCTGCAGATATACCTTGGGCCGATCTCCGGCCTGCTCGGCTTTGACGTTGTCCTGGGCCAGGCGGATGTTTGCTTCGCCGATCAGCAGGTCGGGCCGTTGCTGCATAGCTATAGAGAAACATTCACCAGCCGCAGTTTCAATAGTTTTATGGGAAAGTTTGTCCGCTAATTCTACCTGACTGGTCTGCGATACGCCCAATACGTTAAGCAATTCAGTCAAAGCCAGTCGCGATGCGTTTTGACGGTGAATGAGCGTTGCCTCGATGGCATTAAGACGAACCTCGTTGCGTAGTACTTCAAATCGTGTTTCCGTACCGTAACGTAGTTTCTTTTTTGTGTCGGCCAGGAGCTTCTCAGCGTCGCGTTTGGCCTGACGGGATACCTCAATAAGTTCCTCGGCTAACAGGGCAGCCAGATATTTCTGGCGTACCTGAAAATGAACCGCCTGCATTACCATACGCAATTGCTGTTGTTTCTGATACGCAAAAACGCGGGCCGCATCCAGGGCGGCGCCGGCCAGACCACCCAGATAAAGCGGCTGCCTGACCAGAAGCCCCAACTCGTATGTTTCTTTTTGACTGAAAAAACTGCTGCTGTCATTGCGCATGCCTGTGCCGGTAAACGAAGCCTTGGGTAGGGCCGTGGAGACAGCCTCGGTAATTTGACCCTTAGCTTCCAGAAGGCTCAGTTTAGCGATCTGTACCTGCTTGTTGTGTTTCAAGGCCAGTTCTATGCAGTCATCCAGACTCACTCGTCCAACCGCAGCTTCCATATCGGGACTGCCCGTTTCACCGCCGGACCGCAAAAAAGTCTCGTAGCGTACCTGGCGATTCTTTTGGATATCACGGGCAACCTGCTCAGAACTGCAACCGCTAAGGCCAAGCCAAAAAATACACAAGCACAAAAAAGCAAACTGTTTTATATTTGTTTGCATTATTCTTTGCATATCCCCTTAAAAAATAGACATATCATCGGTTCCAGTTTATCTTTGAACGAAAACTTGTCCGGGAACCTCAACCATTCATACATAAATCCGTCGGTAAGTCCCTCCAGGGCAATGGTCATCTCATTCGGGGCCATATCCGCTCGAAAACAACCCTGTTCGATACCTGTCTGAAAAATCCGCGTCATCCGGTCCATCACATCTCCGTAAATCGGCTCGACTGTCTCCCACCACAATTCATTGTCGCTGAACCGGTCACCCAAACGCTCACGCGTGTAAAGGGTGATGAAATTAACGTATTTAAGGCACAGGTCAATTTTCGATTCGATGTAAGTTCTTATGCTTGCCGCCGGGTCCGTGGCTTGGTCCAGGGCCTGGTTGACCTCGTCGCGCAATTGACTACAACGTCGTTCGATCAGAGTCCGATAAAGGTCTTCCTTGCCGGGAAAACAATTGTACAGCGTACCCACCGAAAATTCCGAACGCGCCGCCACGTCTTCCATGGTTGACCGATGAAAACCTTTCTCGGCAAAAACCGCCTCCGCCGCATTGAGAATCTCTCTGCGATGACGCAGTTTTTCACGTTCTCGCCTGTTTATATTTTTATCCATCACAAAGCCTGCTGATCGCATTTTGCGAATCCTTGCTTCCGACGCTGCCAAGACAGGCAAGTTCCGGGTATTTTGGCCTGACATTCTTCATAAGGACAGCTTCATCTTTTGAATTCGTATTCATATTATAATACGGCGATTCAAAAAAAACGACAACATATTTCCGATGTCACAGAAAATATGTTATAATCTGACCATTAAAGCGGTTTTTTCTTGATTAAAGCGATTCTTCACCTAGAATAAGGTATTGTCCGATTTTACCTATAAGAAGCTAAGGTCTTGTTATTGTGAAACTTACAGCGACACAATCCGTTTTGCGTGGCCGCGTTAGAATGCCTGGCTCCAAGTCTCACACCATCCGGGCGGTGGCCTTGGCCAGCCTTGCCGACGGCGAAAGTGAGATCGAGGCGCCTTTGGTCTCGGCTGATACGATGGCGGCGGTCCAGTGCTATCGCCGGTTGGGGGCGAGGATTGACTGCGCGGATACCTGGCGAGTCGGCGGGACGGCTGGGAAATTGCAAACGCCCGATAACATTATCGACGTTTGCAATTCTGGTACAACCCTGCGTTTTGCGGTAGGTAGTGCTGCCTTGTTGAGGCAGGGATCGGTGGTTTTTACCGGTGACGACCAGACACGGTCGCGGCCGGTAGGCCCATTACTGAACAGTCTCAACGACCTTGGCGCCAACTGTTTCAGTACGCGAGGCAATGGCAAAGCACCGATAGTGGTACAAGGCCGACTGAAGGGAGGCCACACGAGTATTGAAGCGGTGAGCAGCCAGTATCTAAGTTCGCTGCTGATTAATGCACCGCTGGCACCGAACGACTCGGTAATTGACGTTACCAAGCTGAATGAACAGCCTTACGTGGAAATCACGCTGAGGTATCTCGACGAGCAGGGCATAAGTTATCATCGCGAGGGTATGAGCCGATTTAGCGTTGCGGGCGGTCAGAGCTACCATTCATTCCGAAAGCGGATACCGGCTGATTTCTCATCGGCAACCTTTTTCTTGTGCGCTGGAGCGATTTTGGATGCCGATATAGTCCTGGAAGGCCTGGATTTCTCGGATGCTCAGGGTGATAAGGCGGTGGTGGAGATGCTCAAAGAAATGGGAGCTGATATTGAACTTGGCGATTTGGAAGTCACTGTTCGGCCGGGCCGATTACAGGGTATGGATATTGATATGAACGCTACGCCCGACGCTCTGCCGGCGATGGCGGTAGCGGGATGTTTTGCACAGGGGCAGACAAGACTGTATAATGTTGCTCAAGCGCGTTTGAAAGAGACTGACCGTATCGCGGTAATGGCCGCGGAACTGGGTAAGATGGGAGCCGACATCGAGGAGTTGCCCGACGGCCTGCTGATCAGGCAAAGTGCTTTGCATGCTGCCGATTTATCCGGCCATGCCGATCACCGGGTGGTTATGGCTTTGACCCTGGCGGCTATGGCTGTGCAGCCAGACAGCTCGATCGATACCGCCGAATCGGTCAATGTGACTTTTCCCGATTATGTGCGTTTGATGCAGTCATTAGGGGCAAAGTTGAAATTGGAGGAAGAATAAAATTGGGAAATTGTAAAATATTGTTGGACGTGTCAGAGGCAGGATACGTTTGTCACTGCTGACTACTGACAATTAACTAATAGCGATTTTTTTGCTGGAGGACAGTAATTTGTTAGGGAACACATTTGGACGACTGTTTCGTGTCACCGCTTGTGGTGAAAGTTATGGAAAGGCATTGTTAACGATAGTTGACGGTGTGCCGCCGGGTTTGAAGATTACCAATGAATACGTTCAGGCCGAGTTGGACAAACGTCGGCCTGGCCGCAGCAAGATCGACTCACCGCGTAAAGAGACCGATCAGGTTGAGATTGTGGCCGGTATGCTCGAAGGCGTAACGACAGGCGCTCCGATAGGCATGATAGTGTACAATGTCGATACGCAGAAGATTCACGTCGAGCAATATCGTCGGGTGAAGGATTTGATCCGGCCGGGCCATGCCGAATATGCTTTTTTCGTCAAGTATGGTCCGTATGGTGACTGGTGTGGGGCCGGTCGGGCCAGCGGCCGCGAGACGGTGGGGCGTGTTGCCGGCGGAGCCGTGGCCAAATTCATACTCGAACGAGAAGGTATTGAAGTAATTGCTCATATTACCGAAAGCCGCGGTATTAAGGCCGGGCCGCTGACGTTCGAGCAGATCAAGGCCAACTATCGTAAGAACGATTTGAACTGCTGCGATCTGGAAGCGGCTGATCGGATGATCGAGGATTTAGCCAAGGTGGCCGATGAAGGTGACACTGCCGGCGGCGCTATCGAGGTCATCGCCCGCGGCGTACCGGCCGGTCTGGGCGAGCCGGTCTTCGACAAGCTCAAGGCAACAATCGCATCGGGTTTGATGGGTATTGGCGCGACGACAGGCCTGGAATTTGGTGGCGGATTCAAAGCTGCCGGGATGAAAGGTTCCCAATGGAACGATCTGCCTTACCTTGACGGTGAACGTGTTCGTTTTCGCACTAATAACTGTGGCGGTTTTGCCGGCGGCATGAGCAACGGTGAGGACCTGGTAATGCGCGTGGCGGTAAAACCGACTCCGACCATCAGTAAGGAGCAGGACTCGATTAATATGGTGGAAATGAAAGAGGCCAAGTTGGCCGCCATCACCCGTCGCGACATCAGCATACTGCCGCGTATCTATCCTGTGGCTGAGGCGATGGTGCGTATAGCCGTTTTGGATGCTCTTTATATGGCTAAAGGCTACGATTACTTTGCCCGTCTTGATCCCAAATGGAAGAAGATGGGCCAGCCGTAGAATAAAGGGAACCTCTTAAAAATTGCTTTTGTGACGATAACGATGCCGGCGGGGATCGCAGCCGTCCGTAGTAAAAAATGAATTTTCAGGGGTTTCCTTACGGAACCGCTCAGAAAAGTGTTCTGCCTGTTTGTGTTGTGAAAATCTTTACTTGTTGGGAGACAAACAAATGAAAGGTGTGATATTAGCTGGCGGATATGGAACTCGGCTTCATCCGCTGACACGGGTGACGAACAAGCATTTGCTGCCGGTTTACGACAAACCGATGATTTATTATCCCATTCAATGCCTGCTAAACGCCGGCATAGAAGAGATAATGATTGTCACCGGCGGCAATAAAGCGGGTGATTTTCTGGAACTGCTGGGCAACGGTAAGGAATTCGGCATAACCGAACTGCATTACACCTATCAGGAGGGAGCCGGCGGAATCGCCGACGCCTTGGCCCTGACCAAAGATTTCCTCGATGGGGATAAGGTGGTGGTAGTGCTGGGCGATAATATCATCCAGAAAAATATTCGCCATGCAGTTGGCGAATTCTTCACCCAGCGCAAGGGCGCCAAGATCCTTTTGAAGGAAGTGCCCGACCCCCAGAGATTCGGAGTAGCTGAGGTTGATGAAAAAGGAAACGTCCTGAGCATTGAAGAAAAACCCAAGGAACCTAAAAGTAATTACGCCGTGATCGGAATCTACATGTATGACGATCAGGTATTTGACATCATCGATAACCTGCAACCGTCTGGCCGCGGAGAGTTGGAGATAACCGATGTCAACAATGCCTACATCCAGCAGGGCGCCATGACCAGCCAGGTTCTGGACGGCTGGTGGACCGACGCCGGCACCATCGAATCGATCCATCGGGCCACCGTAATGGTCGCCAAGGACGGAGCGAACAACCTGGAATGAAACTCTGTGCTCTGTGGTTTATTAACATTAAGGGAAAGTAAACATCATGAAATCAATTTTGGTAACCGGAGCAGCCGGGTTTATCGGTTGTAATTTTGTTCGCTTATTATTGGCCGATGCCAAAAGCGATTGGCAGGTGAGGGCTTACGATGCCCTTACTTATGCAGGCAACCTGGCCAACCTGGCCGATTTCCAGCGGGATAGGCGTTTCACCTTCATCAAGGCCGATATCTGTGATCCCAAAGCGGTCGATACTGCCATGGAACGGATGGACATCGTAGTCAATTTTGCCGCCGAAAGCCACGTGGACCGCAGTATCCTCTCGGCGGGTGATTTTATTCGTACCAATATCGAAGGCGTCAGGGTCCTGGCCGAGGCCGCCAGGAAGCACAAGGTCAAACGATTTCTGCAGGTATCGACCGACGAGGTTTACGGTTCGCTGGGTAAAACGGGGCTGTTTACCGAAACCACGCCACTGGCGCCCAATAGTCCCTACAGCGCCTCCAAAACCTCAGCCGACTTACTGTTGTTGGCTTATCACCATACGTTCGGTTTTCCGGTGGTCGTTACCCGCTGTTCGAATAATTATGGCCCGTATCAGTTTCCCGAAAAGCTCATACCGCTTTTTGTGACGAACCTGCTGGAGGGCAAAAAAGTACCTGTTTACGGCGATGGTATGCAGATCAGGGACTGGATTCACGTTGACGACCACTGCCGGGCGATTCTGACAGTCATCGAAAAAGGTCTGGACGGTGAGGTTTACAACATCGGTTCGGAAAACGAACAATACAACATTAACATTACTAAACTGATCCTCAAGCATCTGGGCAAGAACGAAAGTTACATTGAACACGTAACTGACAGGCTCGGCCATGACAGACGCTATGCTATTGACTCCACCAAGACAAAGCAGCAGTTGGGCTGGCAGGCGCAGGTTGATTTTGAAGAAGGATTGCGACAGACCATTGAATGGTATCTCGGCAACAAACCCTGGTGGTCGGCCATTAAAACCGGCGAATACCTGGATTACTACGAAAAACAGTACGGTCAGAGAGAAAGAAGTTGACGATGGCTGAAGGTCGCGGCGAAAAAGTATTGGTTGTCGGAGCCGACGGCATGCTTGGCAGCGACCTGGTTGCCTTGCTGCGCAGCCGACAACGGCAGGTAGTTGGGTCCACCTGGCCGGAGCATCTCGATCAATATTTTCATTTGGACATCACCGATGCCCAGGCCACTGCTAAGCTGATCGATCAGATCGCTCCTGCCGTGGTTTTCAACTGTAGCGGCTACACCGATGTGGATGGCGCCCAGCAGCAGAAAGAACTGGCCACCGCGGTGAACGGTAAGGGGGTAGCCAATTTAGCCGAGGCCTCTGGCAGTTGCGATAGCTTGTTTGTTCATGTCAGCACTGATTATGTTTTCTCCGGCAATTCCCGGACTCCCTACCGCCCTGACGATCAAACCGACCCCCAGGGCGCCTACGGCCGCAGCAAACTGGCCGGCGAAGAAGCGATCAAGGCTATTGGCGGCAGATATTTGATAATACGTACATCGTGGCTGTTTGGCAGGAACGGGAAAAACTTTGTGGATACGATAGTGGCCCTGGCCCGTCAGCGACCGGATTTGAAAGTCGTCGATGACCAGATTGGTTGTCCAACTTACGCGCCTGACCTGGCTCGCTGTCTGGCCGACCTGGCGGACAAGGATGTTCAGGGAATACATCATTTTTGTAACGGCCCGTGTTGCAGTTGGTTTGATTTAGCCTGCGCTGCGGTAAAAATTGCCGGTCTGGATTGTAAAGTTTCACCCTGCTCGACGAGCGAGTTTCCGCGGCCTGCCCCGCGGCCTGCTTATTCGGCCCTGGATTGTTCCGAAACATTTGACCTGTTAGGCTGGACCGCTCGCCCCTGGCAACAGAGCGTCGCGGAGCATCTGGGCCAAACCGTCTCACCTTGAGTGAGCCGTTGTGATACTAAAAGTTTCCGGCAGGGGTTGTTGTTCTGACCGTTGGCCGGGATCATAAAACCGCCGTTGGCGGCGCCCCACACGGTTTTTTTGGAGCAAACTTATGCGCAAGGAAAAAGATTCGCTCGGCGAAGTGCTCGTTCCGGACGACAGATATTTCGGCGCCCAAACGCAGCGGGCCTTTGAAAATTTCCGTATAGGCTGCGAGCGTTTTCCAACGGAATTCATTCAGGCTCACGCCCTTGTAAAAAAAGCCGCCGCTCAGGTCAACTCTGACATGGCCTTGCTCGAGCGGCGCCTGGCCGATGCGATAATTCAGGCAGCCGACGAGGTCATCGCTGGCAAATTCGACGAACATTTTCCACTGGTTATTTGGCAAAGCGGCAGCGGCACCCAGTTCAATATGAACGTAAACGAGGTCATCGCCAACCGCGCCATCGAGATATTGGGCGGTGAAATCGGCTCAAAATCCCCCGTTCACCCCAACGATCATGTAAATATGTCACAATCCACCAACGATACCGTCCCCACTTCGATTCATATCGCCGCGGCCCGGGCGGTCAACGAGAAGTTGTTCCCGCATTTGCAGGCACTCAAAGCGACCTTTGACCGCAAGGCCCGCGCCTTCCAGGATATCGTCAAGGTCGGCCGAACCCATTTGCAGGACGCCACCCCGTTAACCCTGGGTCAGGAGTTTGGCGGCTATTCCCGCCAACTCGAAGCAGCCGGGGAAACGATCGAAAACTCACTTCTTCAAATTATGGAGCTTCCCATTGGCGGTACCGCCGTCGGTACCGGGCTGAACACCAAGGTCGGTTTTGACAAAAAAATGGTCGAGCAAATCAGTAAAATTACCGGCTTACAATTTCAGTTGGCGGCTGACAAATTCGCAACCATCTCAGCCCATGACGCTATTATCACTCTTTCCGGGGCGTTAAAGACGCTGGCGGCGGCCCTGATGAAAATCGCCAATGACATTCGCTGGCTTGCCGCCGGACCGCGTTGCGGATTGGGCGAGCTTAATTTGCCGGCCAACGAGCCAGGTAGCTCCATCATGCCCGGCAAGGTCAATCCCACCCAGTGCGAAATGGTCAGTATGGTTGTCTGTCAGGTTTACGGTAACGACACCGCCATAAGCATGGCTGGAGCTATGGGCAATTTCCAACTGAACGCCTATAAGCCTATTTTGGCATTTGCTTTATTGCAATCGATCAATTTATTAGCTGACGCGATGAAGTCATTTAATGACAGATGCGCCATAGCGATAGAGCCTAACCGCAAAAAAATCGCTGAGCATTTGGATAATTCACTTATGTTGGTAACGGCCCTGAACGAGCACATCGGCTACGACAAAGCAGCCCGGATCGTTTTGAAGGCCTGGCACGAGGACAAGACCTTAAAAACCGCCGCTGTTGAATTGGGGTATCTCACCGAACAACAGTTTGACCAATGGGTCCGCCCACAGGACATGACCAGACCGGCCGAATAACGCCCGCATATAATGTTTACACGTCCTTAGCCCTCTAATCTGTCCAGTTCATCCTGACACATTTTCTTTTGGCCCGGATCGGATAACTTATCGAGAGCGGATCGGAGATGTTTTTTCGCCAGGTCTTCCTGTTCGAGATAACGGCTGTAGATCAAACCCACCATTAGCTCAATCTGTTCAATAAAAGGATAGGTCTTATGATAATGTCGCAGAAAAACTTCGTAGGCCGCCGCCGCGGCTTCATGCCGGTTATTGTGCATAAGCTTGTTGGCTATGTCCAGTTGTTGCTGTTGAGGCAGTGCCTGTTGATTGTCGATTTCCATTAGTTGCAGATATTTGTCAACCGCCTGATCGAGATTAGAGCTGTTGGCGGCGCTGGATATTTCCGTTCGCAACTGCCTGACCCGTTCAGTGCGAGCGTCCAGCGGGACCGATTCGGTCACCTTAGAATCTACTTTCCTGCGAACATTTTCGCCCGGCCCGAAAGGATCGTATCCTTGATCGACGACTTTGCGATACTGCTGTCGCCGCTGCCGGCGTTCGATCAACGCCCAAAGATCGTAGTGACTGTGCGGAAGCAATTTCGTGACCAGCATTACCAAGGGAATACCTATTCCAAAAGCATAACCGGCCAGATGTGCCCCGTAGGCGATGTTGCCTGGTATTTTGACCATGACGGGGAATATGTTATCCCATAAAATAAGCTTGAACAGAATGAAATAAAGGGCGGGAATCTCGGTCGTCCCAATAAAGAAAAGCCAATACAATACATGCACATAAGTCTTGGGAAAGAGTACCATATAGGCGCCTGTAACCGCCGCCACCGCCCCGGAAGCCCCTAAAACGGCACTATTGTGAAAAAGGGCATGTCCCAGACCGCTGCAAACACCGCCGCCCAGATATAACAGCAGATAGCCCAGATTGCCCAGCTTATCGTTAACATTGTTGCCGAATATATACAGAAACAACATATTGCCGATAATGTGCATCCAATTGGCATGTAGAAAAGCGTAAGTGACGAACTGATAAATCTGAGGTTCTTGCGGAAATAGCTTGTATGTCCCGGTCGCCTCACGCAGTGGCTCAGTCACGCCGGGACCAATTTCATGGGGCTGATAGGTGTAGATAAAAATGATAAAATTTATTGCGATCAGAACATAATTCATCGTCGGCCTGCGTCGAAGCGGGTTGTCGGTGCCGATTGGAATTATCATAACGTCCGATCTCCTAACTAGTTACTACGGTCAATATTGTAGTAATTATACGACCGAACGCAAGTTTTGTTTGAGCGATTTTTACATCTTTTGCGTTGACAGCAGAAACAACTTATGGTAGCGTTCGGGCTGCTTGGAAACAAATGACAATCGATCCTCTGTTTTGGGAGAAAAGTCATGTTTAACAGTCACAAAAAGCGTATTTGGGTCATAGTAATTGTCGTAATCTCTTGTAGTGCAACAGGATGGAGCCAGGTTCCTCCCGACCCTGGCGGTCCGTCGGCAATGGTTTCTCAAACGCCTGGAGCTGCACAGCCTCAGGCCGAAAAGCCCGAATTCACCCCTTATCTCGCCACAATTATCGGTGATAGCGTTTATGTCCGCTCGGGACCGGCGCAGATATATTATGATGTTGGCAAACTCCAGCAGGGCCAGGAAGTGATTGTCCACGAGCATGTTCTCGGCCAGACCAACTGGGCCAGGATCGAGCCTACATCGCAGTGCTTCAGCTATATTGCCAAACAGTACGTCGAGCTTCAGAATATCCCCGCCCAGCCCCGGGCCGTTACCGAAACAGATACCGTTAAAAGCACCCCTGAAGAAAAAACCGCCGCCCCCCAAACCGAACAGCCGCAAACAACCGAACCAACGCCCGGCAAAACAGAGACCATAACCGCCACTGTTCCCGAACCTCTGTTGGGCATCGTCACGGGCAATGATATCCGTGTTCGGGCCGGCTCTGTCAAGGTGCCCCCGGCCAATGCAGACCAGGTGCAGACCAGGCTCGACAAAGGGTCCATTGTCCAGGTCATCGGCGAACGTGACGATTTTTACAAAATCGTTACCCCGAAAAACTGCTATTTCTGGGTTTCATTGGATTACATCAAGCCCATTGGATCTGTCAACGCCGCCAAACTGGACGAACTGCGATCTCAAAGCAGCAAAGATGCTGCCGCTGCGCCCGCGGAAGCTCCACTTGCCCAGGCCCAGTTGAAGCGGAAGGAATACATGGAAATTATCAGGTTATTTAAGGCCGAACAGAATAAACCCATTAAACAGCGCAACTTCGAAACGATAGAGGAAAAACTGCGAGAACTTATCAGCAAAGCCCAATCTCCTTCGCTCAAGGCGATTGCTTCGGGATTTTCCAATCAGATACAGCGGGTACAACTGTCCCTAGATGTTCTGAAAGAATCACTGGCTCAGGATGAAAAACTCCGCGTTACCATGGCCAATATCGACAAGAAAACGGAGCTTATGGTAGCGGTGGATAATCCGCCAAAGACCCAAGAAGATATTGTCGTTAAAGGCCAACTTGCCCGGTCGGCGGTTTTTACCGCCGCCAACCAGAACCGCCGCTATCTCGTGCTGGACGAGGACGGACAATTTATCTACTACGCCATAGCCGACAAAGATGGTCCCAGCCTCGAATCATGGCTGGGCAAAAAAATATCACTTGTCGGCACCGACACGTATGATGCCTTCGGCGGTGTCCGTATCCTCCGTGTCAAAAATATTGAATTGCCGCCGGCTAAGTAATATCAATTGCAGTTAATAGTTAATCGACATAGAGGTTGGCCCTCGGGGGCTTTCCCTGTCACACCACCGGGCATACGGGTCTGTACAACGGTGGTTCGGGATTGATATAAGTCGTTGTTTTTCGATGTGCGAATTTGACGTAAGTGCTTATTTTACGTTTGGGGGAAATGAACGTAAGTCCTTGTTTTTGGTTATGGGGAATTTCTGTAAGTGCTTATTTTACGAGATTGGAAATTGTTGTACTGGATGCCCGATCAAGTCGGGCATGACAATTATAGTGCTTATTTTTCGTAGCGGGGAATTGTTGTAAGTGCTTATTTTACGTTGCTGGAATCGATGTAAGTGCTTATTTTTGCGTAACGATTATAACGATTAGGTAAGATGGGTAAGAAAAAAGTGCGAAATTCGGCGAAATTTGGATGAATTCTGATGAAAAGTGATGCGGTTTGCACTATGTTTGTACCATGTTTGCACCCTGTTTATAGTATGTTTTGATGAGTTTTGATGTTAAGATGGGTAAGATAGCGAAAGAAGGCAATAGGCAACAGGCACTAGGCACTAGGGGGGAAGTCAGAAGGCGGAAGACAGA
>Ga0209705_10000003_pt1 | contig 132193 bp, 107 predicted proteins | sample PPLLaktember2015_5_FD_187262 | JGI IMG/M metagenome (GOLD analysis project Ga0209705, IMG submission 187262) | Freshwater sediment microbial communities from Prairie Pothole Lake near Jamestown, North Dakota, USA - PPLs Lake P8 Core (1) Depth... | ecosystem: Environmental > Aquatic >... | reverse complement strand
ACGGGTCAGAGACCTGGGACTGTGGAACATCCAAAGCGGCCTGAGCGGCAAGGTCCCGGTCGAAATCTCCTACCTTACCAGCGGGCTGTCGTGGCGGGCGTTTTATATGGGTACGCTCACTCCTGATGAAAAGACCATGCGCCTGCAGGGTTACGTACGGGTGACCAACAACTCCGGCGAGGACTACGAAAACGCCCAAACCCGCCTGATCGTCGGCAAAGTGCATATACTGGATGAAATCGCCCAGCTTGCCCGTCAACAATACCCCTACGGCCGCCCCGGTATGATTATCGATGACTTAAGCAGAGAACGCGGCGGTGTCGCAGGAGAAGAATTAGCGAGGTCTTCTTCGCTAGCTGCAGGCTTCCTTGCAGATTTGCCTTCCAAGCCAAAGGAGATCAAGAAGGAAGGGTTGAGCGAGTATTTTCTCTATACGATCGAGGGCACCGAAACCATTTCCAACGGCTGGTCGAAAAGGCTGCCCAGTTTTGAGGTTGACGAAGTGCCGGTGGTGAACCTTTATAAATATGAACAGGCCCGCTATGGCAATTCCGTGATGCGTTTCCTGAGCTTCAAGAACGACGAGAAACACAAACTCGGTCAGACCCCCATCCCCGGCGGGGTGCTCAAGGTGTATCGTTCGGTCAATCCGGCCGGCGACCTGTCTTACGAAGGCCAATCGAGCTTCAAATACATCCCGGTCGATGAAGACGTGGAGCTGAATCTGGGCGAGGTTGGTAACGTGGTGGTAGAACCGAAACTGATGGATTATCGCACTGATAACTACCAGTTCGACCGCAAAGGTGATGTTTCCGGCTGGGACGAGATTCGCACGTTCGCCGTCAAGGTCAAGAACACCCGCGAAGTTCCAGTCGAGGTCGAGATAAAACGCGGCTTTGAGACCAGCTATTGGGACCTGACCAAGAGCGGCGAATTTGGCAAATATGAAAAAGTGGACAAGGACACCGTAAAGTTCACGCTACAATTGGAGCCGCTGTCGCAAGTGGAATTTGAGTATGTCCTGACCACCTACCACGGCACAAGGCAGAACCAATAATGGAGCCAAGACCTGCGACGATTATATGGAGAATTGCAGACTTATCGTTGTTCCAGGAGATCGTCGATTTTCTTAATTATATCGTCAGCCTTACCGCCATTTTTTGTTGTTTCTGTATCTTTTTGAGATTCGGGTTGTTCGGGTTCGGGCTGTTTCGGCTCAACGGTAGGTTGTTCCTTCGGCTCAGGAACAGTTTGCTTGAACTCCTCAGCAGGCTGAGAGGGTTTATCCGCCGGAACCAAAGATTCCGGACCTTCGATGGTATCGTCTTTATCTTTTATGGTTTTCCCGGCTTCAGGTTCGGACGGCTCGGGCTCGGATACAAAACGTTCCGGTTGGGCTTCTGAAGGCTTCCGAAAAGACTCTATTGTCGCCTCCTTCAGATCCTGAATCTCCGATTTTGAGAGTACCGAAAGTGCCGGTTCCTTTATAACTTTGGGAGTTATGAAAATGACCAGTTCACTATAGACATCCGCGCTGCCTTCGGTACGAAATAGCGCCCCCAAAAGCGGTATATCGCCGAGCAACGGTATCTTTTGAACTGTTTTGCGGGTTTCCTTCTTGCGTAATCCACCCATCACAATCGTCTGGCCATTCTTTACCAACAAGGTTGTTTCCACCCTGCGGGTATCGACGGTTGGCGGGCCTTCTTCCACTTTACGTACCAAAACGCCGAACTCGGGTAACACGTGCAACCGCACCATCTCTCCCTCACTGGTAATATAGGGTGTAACATCAAGGCTGACACCAACATCCTTAAACGACGTGGAGGCCATAGCGCCGCCCATGGAAGTCGTAGTTTCTTGTTGATAAGGGACTTCCGTAACCCCCTTAAAGCTGCCAAGCTGGCCATTAAGAACCTGCAGTCTGGGATTGGCAAGAAGTACGGCATCAAGTATTTCTTCCTGGGCCTCTATCAAAGCGTCCATATTAAAAGACTCGTCCAACATACCAAAGCGAATCATCGCTTCCATAGTGGTCTCGGTAACTTTTTCACCTCCTGCAAAACCGGCAACGGCAAAGGGGTTTAATCTGCCGTCGATGGGATTCCCCTCAGAATCAAAAACCGTATTTCGACCAACATTCCAATCTATTCCCAAATCAAGCTGGTTCTTGTGCGTTATGTCATAAATTTGCACTTCAATTAACACCTGAGGGGTCACACAGTCGATTTTCTCTATAAACTTATCCATGCCTTCGATACGGCTCTCTCTGTCTGTAACCATTATATTGCCGGATCCGGGAATTAGCAGCACGGCGCCATATTCCTTGGAAACAAAGGTTTTCAAGGCTTTGACAACTTCGGCAGGATCGACGAAGTTAATTGTATAGGTTTTTGTGACAATTTTTTCTACAACCGGCAGTGTAGCTTTTCTTTCCTCGGCTGCACGTTCTTCTTTTTCAATCTCCTGAATCTCTCTAATGGGCACGACTCTGATCATGTTTTCGGTTTGGATATATCCCCACCCATAAGCGGCCAAAACACTGCTCAAAAGCTCGTCTAAAGGTACATTCGTAGCCTTGAAAGTTACGTCACCCGTGACATCCTTGCTCTTGATAATATCGACATTGGCCAATTCGGCCAACTGCAGCAGGACCAGATCGATAGAGACATTGGTACATTTATGTGTGATGGGCTGCTTCATTCGCTCTTCGAGCGAAAACTCTTCGGGTTTGCCCACAGAGCTGGTGGTGGTTTCCTGGGCCACAGCAGCCACAATCAATGCCGAAAGAATCGTCAATGCGAACGCAAATAACGGGATACTACTCGCAGGGTTTCTCCTGGCGTCAGTCTTCATAATGACATATCCGTCTCCAGATTTATATTGTCTTGTCACATCAATTTATCAGGGTTTCGGCAGCAAAGCCTTCAAACGAAACACCAAATCTCCACTCTGTTATCGGCCTATTTATCTCCTCATCTGAATTTTTGATTGATATTTTGAAATTCGCCGAATCCATGTCTATAACAGCGGTAATCTGGGTATCTTGGCCAATTACCACTTTTTGGCAGGTAAATTTATGGGCGCCAGGTCGGCCCGACGTGCTAAAACTCCCAATGGGTATAGTGAAAATCTGCGTTCCACATGTGATAGTCACTTCTTTATCGGATAGATCAGTGGAAAGTACCGCCGCCGCGGCAATGGCGCCATTGATGGAAAGAGAACGACCTTCTCCGCTTATGACCGCACTATCTACACGCAGAGTATCGGCAACGCCTGACAACAGAAGCATGGGAACGGGCTTTCGACCGTTGATTACAGTCTCATCAACAGTGGCACGACCAAGATAACCGCCAAAGCTAATCTCTGCGGTCACCGGACTATATAGGCCGGCCAGATCGATTTTTCTCGCTTCTACCAGGAAGGTGCCTGTTTTCCTTTGCCAGCTTTCTCTGAGGTCCAACGCCAACGAAGTTATTCCGTCGGGACGAGTGCTCTTATACCGGAAGGTCAGACGGTCACCCTGTGATTTGCTTGTAACTCTGCCGTTAATAGTACCACCGGCACCCAGCAAACCGGAAAAGTTCTTCCAGTTATCAGAAAAACTTGTGGGTATCTCGGGACTTCCGTCGGAATTCTGGCTATCCGGAGCAACTAGGCTTCCCTGGCTAATATCTATAGTTTCAGTATAGATGATGTCCCCCTGCGTAGCCAAACTGACAGTTATCGCTTCAGTTTCGATCAATTCTTCCGCGGTAGCATCAATGGTACCGGAGATGGTAAAGGAGTCCCATGACGCCGATCTGTTCTTGTCGGCTTTGATCGTCATTTTGCGAAGCTCTATGCCCACATCGGCAACAGCGACAACACCCGAGACTGCAAGTTCACCCCAATTATTTGACTCATCGGCCTCGGCAATAAATTCATTGAAATCGGCAACCGCCACAAAATAGCCTGTATCGTAGATATCCTCATAGGTAAATGTCATGATCAGTATTTTACTCTCACCTGCGGCCAGGGACGATACCGATTGAGAAATTACCGCTTCCTTACCGCTGGTATCTTCGGTGGCATCGGAAAGATGGAACAACTCCACAGTAAAGTCTTCATCTATATCGGCCTGGTTGACATTCTGGATCCGGACCATGACCTGCAAAACATCATCACTGACGCTTTCCATAATTTCCATGGCGGTGATAGCCAGATCCGGCAATTGCAAAATCACGGTTTCGCCCCAGTTGTTTGTCTCGTCAAACTCGATGTCGTCATCGGTCTCCACCAGCAAGGCAAGATAGTAAGTCTGCAGGGGATCTGGAACATCAAAGGATAAGTGTAGCATATCCATTCCGCCGGGAACAATGGTGTCGCTCAATTCCTGCTGATCTACCACCTGGCCGCCGAGAACAGGTCCAAAAACCGGATCGGTAAACAGGTATAACAATGCTTGCCCTCCATTGTTGTCGGCCCCACCAATGTTCTCCACGAAGGCCGTCACATAAATAGTATCACCCTCCCGCTTCGCGATAGCGGTGGACGTAACTACCAGATCGGGCTGGGCGCCGATAACCTTCACCTCCACGATATTCCCCCAGTTATTCGCTTCGTCAGATTCATGAACCAGACCTCCCTTATTAGCCACAGCCACATAGTAATAGGTGCCCGCAAGCTCCGGCACGGGAAAGCTCCTGCCGGCGTTAATCGTACTGCCGGAATTCAGGGAATCGTAGAGGCAGCTTCTTAATTCACCCCCATAAGCAAGCTCCAGCAGCAGGCGGTTAAGCAAAATCAGATTCTCACCCTGCAGATCCCTGTTAATCAGATCAAACATAGTAATCGGCAAATCCACCGCTGAAAAGCGATCCACATCGTAGATACTATCTCCACTGATAATATAGTTGAGTTCCTCCTGTAAAGCAATTTGCAAGTGGATGGAAGGGGGAAAGTCTTCTTCGTTATCATCGTAGCTGTCCAGCAGGTCCACCGTAGTCATGGAGAATTGCTGGCGCAGATATAAAGCAAGAGGGTCGCTGCTATATACATCCGCTTCATTAGGATCGTCCGGGTCTTTAGAAAACTTTCCAGCCAAGCCGTCAGGATCCTCGAAATCAAGCGAATAATCAAAGTACAAATCCATCCGTCCAATCGGTTCCATTTGCTTGGTATTATGGCTCAGATAATAGCTGTACAATGCCACATCGAAACGACCGGATAGAGCGTCACCGGCAACCACCACGGTACTGCCGTCACCTGCGTTCTCCACCGCAACATTCAGAGACATCCTGTCGCCAACCACTACTACCGGACCCTCGTTGATATAGATGCTGGTAACTCGCAGATCGGGCAGAGAACCGGACTCACCCGGTGAATCAATAGTCTCCAGGGTTATAATATCACTGTGATTGTTCTGCTCGTCGCTTTCTTCAATAATGTCATAGCTGTCAACGGCAGCATAAAGGTAGTAGATACCCGGCGCATCGGGAGTTGTCAAAGAAAGGGTTATCGTTCTGGTTCCGCCCGCTTCCGGAACCGTATCGGACTCGATATCCAACCGTTCGTCCGGCTTGCTTGAATCGGTCACAAGATACAACGCGATCTCGTTGGTCGAATCTGACGTGAGTGAACTGGTGCCAACGTTGGCCACTATGACCTGAATGCTCAGAGGACTGTTGACTGTGACTATATAATCCGTTACAGAGGCCGAGACCACCAGGTCCACATCATCGTAGGCGCCCCAGACCGGCAGCGCCCAGGCGAAAATACACAACAATCCACAAATTATCGAAAGCTGCAGGCCTTTCATCATAACCATACTCCCTCTGCAGTTCATGTTCAAATATCATTGTCCTTGACTATTATCGGCAAATCAGACACATCCCTGTTGATCCAGTTTCCACAATTCTTCATTCCTGACTGGAAAGACATTTAACCCACCATCGCTCGCCGTCCACTTTTTCTAATTCAACACTGTCCTTTTCGGTACTTATTGTTACTACGGTAGCGCCAAAGGCACTTTCTCCTTCCTTTAGTATTCTACTTTGTTCGACATTCTCAGGGTTTCCTCCACGTCTAATTCCGATAACGGCGGAACGCTTGGTCTTGCCCGCCAGAATACTTTCCACAACAAAAATATCCGCCTTGGATTCACCGACCTCTATAACATTGTCTTCTTTGACATACATCACGTCACGCAGTTGGGCAGGATAAACCTCGGGCCGCTGCCAATCGATCTCCGCAATTTCTACAACTCCCGTATCTTTTGTACTTACCGCATCTTTCACAACGGAAGCTCCCTGGGCAATTCTAACCTGTGATTTTGTTGTTTGCGGTTTTGACGGCCCTTTTGGGGTCGGCGACGATTTGAACAACGGGTAAATCTTAACCACGAACACAGCCGCCAAAACCAGCATCAATATCACCATAAACTTCTGTCGGCCGGCGCTGACGCCGGCCGAGGGGGTAAAAAGCTTTTTTTTTAACCTCCCGGTAAAACCAGCACCGCGACCATCGCCTGAAGCCCTTCCGCCCAGAGTCTCGCCCGAATACATTCGGGGCTGATTCTCGCTCGACGATGAAGGCGTCGAGCGATGCTGCAATGACTCAGACCCCTCATCATCTGAGGAATGGACCGGCCGCGAAGCAGAATCTTGCGGTATCGGTACTCCGTCAAAGATTGATGAGACTTTCTTGTGCAATCCGCCTTTTCGCTTTGCCATAGATTACCTCGTTGGCCAATGCCATATATTCAATGGCACTTTTACATTTTGAGTCATAAGTCACAACCGCTTCACCGGCGCCAGGCGCCTCAGCCAATCGGATGCTGGTATGAACAACGGCATCGAAAACCTTATCACCAAAGAATTCCCTCATCTGCTGCTGAACTTCTTTACTCAGAAGAGCTCTCGTTTCAACAAAGGTCAACAACAAACCCAAAATATTAGCGCTGTACGGAGAAAAACGCTGTTTGATAATATCAATGGTCTCGAGCAATTGCTTTAGCCCTTCCATGGCATAGTAGTGCGCCTGGACCGGCACTACTACATCAGTACTGGCAACCAAAGCATTCAAAGTCAGTATTCCCAAAGAAGGCGAACAATCAATAATACAAAAATCGTAATCAATGTTCAGAGCGTTGATTCTCCTACGCAGCACGAACTCTCTGCCGGCTATTAAAGATAATTCAAGTTCGGCCCCTGAAAGAAGTATATTGCTGGGCACCAGGTCCAGTCCCTTAACGTATGTGCTCACCACGGCTGTGGCAAGTGGAGTATGATTATCTATCAGAACATCATAAATGCTGACCCCAAGCTCTTCGGGACCATATCCCAGCCCCAGGGTTGCGTGAGCCTGCGGATCAAGGTCTATCAACAGAACCCGACTACCCTTCAGCGCAAGGGCAGCGGACAGATTGACCGCCGTAGTCGTTTTTCCACAACCGCCTTTCTGATTAGCTATAGCAATGATTCTCATCTCACACTTTCGTTTCTATTTGTAAGAACAACTCTTAAAAAATCCGAATCTGATTCTTATGACTGTTTGACTTCCCCTGCATTTACCTCGACAGGCTCCCTGACAAAAATAGTCCAGGTCATATCTACCCTATGGTCGTTACCCTTCAATGATTTTGCTACCTCAAATTTGTCCACAAAAACAATTGGCTTGTGCCGTTCCAGAATGTTAATAATCTTCGCAAACTGGTTGAAACTTCCTGTAAAAGTTATTCGGCAGGAAACCCTTCCCAGACTCTGACAGCCGGGTATCTTCTCATACCGCTCACCTGGTTTAACGGTTCTTACTTGAGTAAACACACCCACTTCTATTTCTTTAATGATCTGATTTATGCTCAATATAGCACTGTTAACATTATTGACATCCACCACGAAATCGTCCAATTTAATTTCAAGATTTTTGATTTCGCTTTTTAATCGCTCCTGCTCCTTCTCACTGGCAGCGTCTTTGACAGTAACATACTTCTCCTGCACCTTGGCAAGGTCGATCCCGGTTTGAGCAAAAACTTCCTTCTGCGGCAGGAAAGCAAAAACATATACCAGGGCCAGCAACCCAAAACAACCTGTCCATATCAATGCCACTGCCTTAAAATATCTTTTATAAGCCGAATCCATAATTAACTTTCATTTGTCTCGAAAAGACAAGTAATTGAATAATTAACAATATCATCTGTCGTACCGGAGGGACCGGGATTAGCTTCTCCGATTTTCCCTCTGGGCAAATTAGAATTCTCCAATTCGAATATAAGATTCCTAAGCAGATCATCACCGTCGACATCGTCTTGCAATTTAACGGAAAGACCTACACGTAAAGATCTTTCGATCTTAAGAATTTTCTTTGTCTTCTTAACAGAAGATTTGGACATGTCCTCTATCTCTGATAAACTCGCTTTGCCGGAACTGTCTTTTTTCGTCTGTGCCGCAGTAGATTTAATCGGCACATCCACCGGCTTCTCCACCGCCATGGCTTCAAGTTTCTCCAAAGCCATTTTCTCATGTATATTCTCTACCAGAAGCCTCAAAACCCCAGTCCACTGAATATACTGGCGAAGAATGTCGGCAAGCTCATTATGACAGCCATTGATCTTGTCTCTCTGCTCAATGCTTGATTTTCGCAACTCCAGTTGCGACGTTAAATCTTCGATTTCATCTTCAAGCCTTGCGGTGGCATTCCTGTTGTGAACTATAAGGATGCGATCATGCAGGTAATTACCCAGTACAACCGCCGTCAGGGCAACCGGAACAATAAAAGAAACGGCAACCAGGAATGTGCCGCCCGGTTTGCTCTTTATGGGAACACCGTGATCTTTCAGCAGGTCAATGGTGAACATCTCTACCACCTTCAACTAAAAACAAAAAATAACACTACCGCATAATATACATCTGCCTAAATGTTAGCGTATAAGCAACACATAACAAAAAGTGCGACACATAGAGCCGCGCAAGCGAAATCGCACTAAATCATCCTCATCGCCAGTCCCGCGGCCACGGCCATTGACGAACCGTGCTCCTCAAGAACATGCATACCAGGCATTCCGGCTTGACAACGAACCTTCATAAACGGATGCCATAACTGCACATCTGAAGGCAATTGGCTGTCAAGTAACTCGATAAGCCCATGGGCCTGAGAAAAACCACCGCAGATGTATATCTTGTCAACATGAACTGTTTCTTGAACCATGTAATATCGCAATGTTTGTGTAATGTTGGTAACTAATTTGTTGCAGGCCTTTTTAAAACTGGCGCCGACATCAGCAAGATGCTGACCCACAGCCTTGCCGCCATAAAGAATGCTACGCACATCCTGAACGGACATCTTATGTTCAATCGCTATATGATTGATAATATCATTACCTGCGTATGCTATATCACGAATAAAAGGCAGGCCGTTGTGTCGTATTACGGCTAGACTTGTAAACGAATTGCCAATATCCAAAACCGCTATCGTCTGTCCAGGTAAAAGTTCTTCGTTTTCAAGAAGCCAATTCAACAACGCCAAACTATTCACATCCATAAAAACACAATGAAGCTTCGCTTCTTTGATCAACTGCCTTCTTCTTATTATTACCTCATTGGTGGCCGCAACCAATATGCCCGAAGTTACACCATCATCCTCGCGAATAGGGGTTTGATTGCCATGTAACGAACTTCTCGCGGCAACGTTGGCAATCACCTGATAGTCAACAACGCTCTGGTCCGTCTCAAATGGACAGACCTGCTCAGCCTCGAGAACGACGGCGTGGGAAATCTCCACATCGGGCAACGAGAGAAAACTGAAACTACGCACAGCAACATCTGGACCACAAACTCCACAAATAGCATATCTGCTACGAATATGCGACGATTTCACGCATTCGCGAATGGCGGACACAACATCAAGTCTTTTTTGATTGGCATCACCTGAATTGGTCTGGAAAACATCAGCCCTGGCAGCGGCGGAAACCACATAGCCATCACTATCTTTACGTAATTGGACAACCTTAACCGAGGATGTACCTATATCAAGCCCAAATACTTCTTGCTTGCCACTAAGCAACAGCTCCAGATCAAAATCCTCCAATCCCGCTGTACATCTTTACAAAACTATCACACATCCGTACTACGGAAAACTCCAATCATTAGTTCTTACTATTGGACCAACATCGGCTTTTTGATAGCAAAAACTTGCATTTACAAGCAGTTATAAATACGATTGGGAAGATTGATGAATTGTCTGGGCTAGTGGGCGCTATCCGCCCGATAGTCACTCCAGCCGCCGGGAATGGGAACATATTTCGTATATAGCCAGATGTCACCGGGCGGGAGCCCATTAGACAATCTTTGGTCGAAATAATAACATTTGTGATAATCTGGTCCGACCACACCCCTCACAGCTTCGGTAATGGAGCCATGAACGACCAAATGAGACGGTTGCATATCGGCTCGTACCTTTCTTGATTCGGCATTTTCCATCCCCCATCCGCCTCCACCGGCAATTATGGCTGCTTCAACTACCATAGGTTCAGGCAACACTCTCTCGTACGATTCGGAACCGAGTTGATCGAGAAGTCCTGCCTCTCTATACATCAGCCCTGCATTTTTCATGTCGGGCGGCCCAGTACCACCCGCAGCACTAAGACCAGGATCGATCACCTTGACCACACCATCGCAGGAAATCAAACCCAAAGCGCTGGGATTATCGTCTGTGGGTAAATCTTCGGCAGACAAACGGGATGTCCCGGTATTGTCATACTGAACAGAATTGGCAATCCAGATATTACCGGTTGCCACCACAGTCAGCCTGCCCTTGAGCACACTGGGAACTTGACCGCCTATTATTACGTTACCCTTGACATATATCTGGCCTCCCGGTTCGGACTTGTCTTTGCCGAGACTCTGCCTGACATACGTATCCTCGATCTCATAGACCCTTCCCCTTCTTTCGCTCCTTCTGACGTAATGATAGGCGTAAATGGGAGCCTTTTCGTATGGGGCATCGCCACTACCGACTTTGTAGTCCCATTTGCCGCCGGAAGTGAGTTTCACGGTACAATTCTCGAACACCTTGACCATACCTTTACCACTATCACCATCAACATAAAACTCAAGCTGAACAGCAGGCACAGCATCGCTGACGGTAGCCTCTTGGTACGGCTTATACACGAAAGACGAATCTGACTTGAAACGCGCAACTTTCGCCACCAGGCTTTCATGATCGGCAATCTTACGATCGGGTTGATTAAAGTAAATCCCGCCTTCAAAAAGACCATCTACACCTTCGTATTTATTCCTGTCGCGACGATCATAGCGAGACTCACCCATTGATACGGGACGTAAAAACCTTGGATTGCCGGATATGCCGATGTCACGGAATACATCGTCGGGTTTATCTTGACAATTTATATGCAATGGCATATCGATAATATCACCGGAATAAAAAGGTACTTGGCGGGTGGTCTGGGGGCTATTGGGAGCCCTGCATTCGTTCATTTCCCATGCGCCGCTAACGTTCTGAGATACCAGAACATCTATGATCCTGCCGGACCGCCCGCAACGCCCTCCCGATTTAACCCGATAGATGGGTCGAGCGCCAAAAAAGGTATAAGCCCTGATTTCATAATCGGCCTTACTGTTTTTAAAATCTACGGTTCCGCGTATGACACCACCGGGAGCATTGCTTATGGCGGTAACCAAATCCTTCTCCTGGCCCATCTGAACAAGAGCACGTTCGTAACCCGCTTCCGCGGTAAGCAGTGCTACAGCCTGCTGTTTCACCCTTATTGCATGCAGCCTGGCCCCAAACGCTATTCTCAGCAGACTAAGACCCAAAAGTGTAAGAACAAGTATCCCCACCACCGCAAGTACGAGCACGGAGCCTCTCGTTTTTGTCTGAGATGGTTGTTTGATCTTGCTCATAACACAACTTTCAATTACGCAACAAAACCGCACTCTTGACGGTCACAGCCTCACCGTCCTCAGGATCGGTAAGCGTTAGAACCATCCTTATGCAACCCTGTCCGGGTACGACATTATTTCCCTGGCTTTTCAGGCTGTGAGTAAATAGACAACCGGTGACATTCTCGGCCAGTACCTGTGTGGACTCAAGACGCCTGCTGGGATATAGCTTCCCGTAATCAACTTTTAATTGCTCTGCGCCCTCATCAAATATGAAGTTAGCAAAATGAGTGGGGGTCGCTCTTGGTTCGTGGCGAGAACGACCATCACGGGCGTATGACCAATACCGAAACTCAACGTCTCCGGAATCATTAAGTATATAACTGCCGCGATCCGACTTGCGACCAATGGAACTAAAAACCGCTGCCGCACCCAAAGCGTCGGATTTTATCCGCTTATTGGCCGAATTATAAGTCCGATTCCAACTCCGTTGGCCGCCGGCAAGCACTATTCCGACTACTAGTATCAGAACCAACGACACCAGCATCGCCATTATCAACTCAACCAGAGTAAAGCCAAAACCGCGTTTTTTCGCCTCATAAAACACTATGGCACTCGTTTCGTCCTTAAATTCTCAAATCCGCCATCTTCCTATCCGGCAATAGCCTCATCGCCCCTGGCATAGGCGGCTAAAACAACTGACGGGTCCGTCTCTCGAATAGGACCGTCTGAATAATCCATACGCCATCGAACAGTTGCTGATATCTCGATGTGGTAAGGTATCACAGAGGAAAGACCCGTAGAACGCGCAAGACTTATATGCAACGGCACACCATCGCACACAAGCCGATATTCACTATACTTGTTACCCGATTCGTCAAAATCCTCAGACAGAAGTGCAATACTCATTTGCAGGTCTGTCTGCATCTGGGGATCCCGTGGATCGTAGTCGGAACAGGCGCCATTTGCCTTCCAGTCTTCAAGAAATAGTTGCGCAATCCGGGTAGCGGTGATTTGTACCTGCGCTAATCGGGTTTGCCTGGCGGCCTCACATTGATACATCATTGTTCCTGCCACCCCAATTCCAAGAACAACCATAGCAGCAATGGCTTCGATCAGCGTTAATCCCCCAGTACCCACACGCCGATTGGTGCACATTTTCCTCAACATTTCCTCTTTCCCCATACGCACGCCAAGCAATGGAACACATCGGCCCCATTGCCTGACAGATTAACCTCGCATGTCACTAAGCCACGACAGCTCGTCTTCCGCCGCCGAGGCCTGCGGTAACCCACCGCTCGCGACAATCGGACGCACGAAGGGTCACGGGCGCCGGGACATCATCCCGCCGCTCGCAACCCCGTGCGTGTAATCCATAAACTACACAACTATCATTAGATCGAAGGCACGCCAGAATCCGGATTGGTCCAGGTTCCTAAACTGTCAAGCTTCCACCAATCAGGTTTATTGATGCCTCCGGCCTTATCAACTTGGATCCAGAACGTAACCTTATTGTTCGACGGATCCCAGGTCGTTTCCCAGGTATAATCACTTTCACTGAAATAAGTGCCGTCAAGATCTCCACCCTCGCCAATTTGGAACTCCATCTCCGCAAGAGTTGGCGCACCGACACCATACTTATCTCCAGCCCCGGGTACGCTCGAGTAATCTCCACCGTGTTCCGCAGCCCATGCACGCAGGTTAGTAGCGATGGTACCGGCCATCGCCTTACCTTCCGTCCACTTAGCTGAGTCAATCCGGCCACGCATGATCGGGATAGCCACTGCCGCCAGGATACCCACAATCAGTACCACAACCATCAATTCTACCAAAGTAAAACCAATTCTTCTGTTCTTCATAACCACATCTCCTTACTAATTAAAAAACACACAAAAACTTCCCGTGATACTACTCTATCACATACAACATTTTAAACACAACAAAGGCAAAAACCTCCGGTTTTCACCGGCCATCCAAAGTCAACCCTCCACTTCACCAACATTCACCAAAATGTTACATTGGCACTCCAGAAGCACTAAAAATAGGCATATACAACGCTATCACAATCACCAAAACTATCACTCCAACAGTTACAATCATCAGGGGCTCCAAAAGAGCCGTCATGGTTGTTATAGTCGATCCGACTTTTCGGTCGTAATAATCGCTGGTCCTATCCAAAATAGTCGGCAGAGAACCGCTTTCTTCTCCAACCGTAATCATGCTGGTCAGCATATTGGGAAAAAAACCTGTCGCGGCCAGACCTGCCGAAACACTGGACCCTGCGATAACACATTCCCTGGCGGTCGTTATGGCGGACCTTATCACCACGTTCCCGGTCGTTTTCGACAGAATATCGAGCGAATCGACTATCGAAACACCAGCCGCCAGCAGGGTGCCGGCCGTCCGGCAAAATACCGCAACAAAAGCCTGAGAAATAATCTTGCCAAATAACGGCAGAGCCAGGACAAACCGTGAAAACATGGAAAGCCCACTGCTGGTTTTGGCATAAAGCAGTAAGCCGATGGCCGCCAGGGGCGCCGCCACCATAATATACACAATATTTCCCACAAACACATCGGAAACAGCTATCAAACTCTCGGTCATGGCCGGCATCCCACCTTCGATCTGCTCGAACATGACCTTAAACATAGGAACCACTTTGACCATAATGATCGTAAGAACAGCTACTATTACCACAAGACAAAAAACAGGATAGGCCAGGGCACTTTTAACCTTTCGAGCCAATTTGTCACGTTCGTCGTAGTACTTCGCTAATCTCTGCAACACCGTCGGCAAAGAACCGCCTGTCTCACTGACCATAATCATAGCACAAAACAAACTGTTGAACGTCTTGGGATACTCAGCAACACTGTTCGAAAAAGACTCGCCTCTTTTTAGACGTTCTGAAATCTCCGTAATAATCTGGCCAAACTGCTTATTGTCAATATCTTTGGCAATTATGTCCAATGCGCTAGCGGTGGTAACTCCACCTTCCACCATCGTTGTTAATTGCCAGCAAAACGCCGCTATATCCATCGACTTGACACGGATGCCCTTTTTGGAACGGCTTTTTTTCTTGGCGACAGTCTCTATCTTCCTCACTTCCACAGGAATAAGACTCTTACTGTGCAGCCAGGAAAAAATCTCGCTTTCCGAACCGGCACGCCTAATACCTTCTTCACGATTACCAGACAAAGTACGCGCCGTGTACTTGAAACTCTTTAGTTCAGTCGAGGCCATACCTGGAAAGAAACTCCAAAATCAAGCAACCCAAATCGCCATTACTAAGCCAAAATCAAACCACAACACATGATACCAGAAAGGCGCGCAAACAACCAAACAATATGAAAGCGGTTGGAAGAGTGGAAACATTTCCCTCGCATCCTTCACCTTCCTTCCAGCACCTACATCTCCTTTAGTACCCCCATTTTACCGCCCTTTAAGCCTGTTGTCAAGACTATTTTGCAAATTTTTTTCACCAGGCAAATAAATGCGGCCAATATGGGCCGTCCATCTGGGCAATTTAGGCAATATAGATAAACATAACCTGTAAACCATTACAACTTAAGGAGTTGTGAAAATATATCGGAATTCTTATACCAAAATTGGGTATCAGACGAAAATAATACACATCAACAGCAGAATTACACCTTTAGTAAGCGTGAATACCTGAACCTTTATCGAGCCATTCGACATCGATCAATCCATCTTGTACCAATTGTTCCATGGCTTGTTTCATTGTCCACATTTCGTATTGTTTACCGGACTCAATAGCACTGTATATCTCGTGCATTTTACCGTGCCTTATCATAGACCGGATACCGGTGGTCGCCTTCATTATCTCACATGCAACCACAAGTCCTTTATCGTTGGCCGAAGGCAATAACTGCTGCCAGATTACACCTGCCAGAAAGGCGGCCAGTTGGGTTCTGATCTGACATATCTGTTCAGGAGGAAACATATCGACCAAACGATTGACCGACGCGACCGTGCCGTTCGTATGAAGGGTTGCCAAAGTCAGATGTCCCGTCTCCGCCAGGGTCAATGCCGCCTGGGCGGAAATGCGATCACGTATTTCTCCTATTACCACCACATCCATAGACTGACGCAAAACGCGACGAAGTGCCTCGGCAAAAGATTTTGTGTCGATACCGACTTCACGTTGATCAACTGTTGCCAAAATATGAGAATGGGCGTATTCGATAGGATCTTCTATACAAACAATATGGCATTTGCGCGTCCTGTTTATGTAATTCACCATAGCTGCTACTGTGGTCGTTTTACCACTGCCGATGGGACCGGTAATCAACACAAGACCTCGCTGAAAAGTAGCGAATTTCCGAATTACATCGGGCAGTCGCAACTCTTCAAAATCGGGAATACGATCACGAATTACACGTGCCGCCATTGCCAGGCATCTCTGCTGACGATACATATTTATCCGGAACCGACCAGACCCTTCAATCGCATAAGAAATGTCTAACTCCTTGTCACGAAGAAATCTCTGTGTCTGTTCCTTATCCAAAAGAGACAGGCACAACCGCTCTGTGTCATCGGGACTCAGGCAGACATCATTAAGCGGTGTCAGCTCATTGCAAATCCGCAATTGCGGCGGTTGTCCCACCGTTATAATTAAATCGCTGGCATGATCGGCTTGAACCAACTGCCGCAAAAGTGTCTCTATGTCAGTTGCACTCATAATGATCGGGTCTTCCCGTTTTATCTTTACTCAATTTGTCCGGCCCGGTTGAGTATTACGCTATTGCCGCCAGGGCCTTGATCTGCGCAAACAGTTCATCCGGCTCGTATGTTCGACACAACTCAAACGGCAGGAAACAACCGTGACTATGATCGCAGGCCAGGATAATCATCCGCTTATGATTTCGGCCATAGCCCTGCCCCTGGGGCTGATGACCCACGATAAACATATCCACATCCCACATCCGGCCAAGCCTCTCCAGGCACTTTTTGTTGTGGACACGATCCCAGATCAAAGCATGCAGTGACGAATCAGACAGCATATCTTCCAGCGAAAGCTCTTTCTCAAAGATACCGTTATCGAAATCGTCCAGATGACGCGACGAAGGCAGTGAATGGGACATCCAAACTCGATTGTCGCTCTTGGCAGCAATCGGCAATGAAAATATGAACTGATCAATCGCTTGTGCAACCATCTGTGAGTTCGAACCGAACGCGGCGAACAAACCGGCGTTAAGCGCACGGACCATCGCTTGTCCGCCCTTGAGCACTTCATCACGCGTGACCTGTGCCATGGCGTGATTACCCAGCAGACAATGGACCTGATGAGGAAACCGTGCCTTCAACTGGGCAACACGGGCAACCAGCAGATACGAATGGCACTGACCGGGAGTATCAGAATTGGCACTATGCAAAAGTTCATGAAGGATAAGATGACGGCTTGGATTGCTCTCCAGTCGAGCAAAGCGGACAAGTTTTTCAAAATTACGCTCATTGCCGTGCAGATCGCCCGTCATTACGACTTCGCCGGGGCCTTTCAGGTGAATGAGATTCCCCTCACGGCAGCGGTCCTCACGATTGGCCCGCACTGCTTGTTCAAGAACAGCGATAATTTCCTTGGTAGTCATCAGTCTGAATTCGTAGTCGGTTTACCACCGGCTATCATGTGAATCAACAAATCCAAACGGGAAATTAAGGTAGGCATATCCGATGGCCGGTTCCACGGTTTTTCATCAACGCATTCCATAATAAGGTTTGAAACCCCCACGGGTATCTTGGGTTTAATCTCATGTGGACTCAGGGGAGACCCTACGTTGCTGGGTTTGGCTATTTCAACACGGTCGGCTTTCTTGGGTATCAGCGTAGGAATATGGCTGCCGGTAAAGGCCCAATATATGCTCGCACCGAGATTAAAAACGTCGGTCTGTTTGCTTAGAGGCTTACGCTTGACCTGTTCCGGGGCAATATAATCAGGCGTACCTTGGATTCTGGGCTTAATCGTTCCGATCGGACAACTCTGACCCAGATCAATGATCCGAATACTGCCGTTTTCCGCTATGATTATATTGTTGGGCTTTATGTCACAATGCAGCAAACCACAACTATGCATACCGCTCAGACCGTCAGCAACCATGCGAAAAATCAAAAGCAAATCTATAATCGACCGACGCGGACTCTGCTCCAGACTCACGCCCGGACAGTACTCCATCAGAAGAAAAACCTCACGAGTCTGAAAAAACCGCTTAAAACGTTTAATCTCGTAAACACTGCGGACATAAGGATGATTGACCTGGTTGGCTATATGGTGTTCGTTTTCCACCTGGGCAATCATACGTTTATCCTGACCATTCAGACGCATTACATGCTTCAAGGCAAATATCTCATCGGTCTTCTTGCTTCTGACCGCATAGATAACACTCCCGGCGCCCACGCCAAGACGTCGGATCACTTCGTAGCCCTCATAAGACGGCGTTTCCTCGGATCCAAAAATTAAATTTCGCGTTCGAATCGACTCCAACACCTTTGCACCACACTCCTTAATACTACCAGCCTCTAACAGACCAAAACTCATCCTGCTTAACAGAACACACATTACACATCATCGGCATGGCAGGCTGATCGAAAACCTGACGAAACTACTGGGTGTGGGGTTTCGTACCATTTGGGCTTTTCCAGCTTCGCTGGTCACCATCTCACAGGCGGCAAAGTGGATCGATGAAGTTCGGACGGAGGGAAAAACGCGGATAAAACAAAAAGCTATTATAGTATTATTGCATAAAAATTTCGCGCTTTCCCGCAAAACACAACCGCCACAGCCACCATCGCCGGCCAAGGCGCCGCCGCCAACACCGCACCAGCCATCACCATCGCCTGGCCCATCACCAGCCACCGCCTGAACGTCCTACTCAGTGCCACAACACCAAGCAGCCCGTCCACCGATTATACATCATCATCGTCTTTTTTCAAGCATATTGAAGCAAACAAACAGCAGAAATAACCAAAAAACACATAACTGCTTATAATTAAAAGGGTTAAAATAAATGATTTCCCGGGCCGATACGGGTATCTGTAAGAAATTATTGGTCTTTCCGATTGATTTTCGGCTCAATCTGGCATTGTTCCACCAGATATTTGACCAATGCGTTTAGTCGTCTTTTTTGCCTGGGAGTACTGCCCGGCTCAGCGGATTTGCTGATAAGACAAATCCTGATAGTATGTTCCGCGTCGGGCGTATTGGAACAGGCGAGTTGTTTGTCCCAATGGTGTGTAGAATATATTTGGCCATCCTGTTTGTTCTCGCCATTGCCGATCACGAAGTGATATGACATCGCCACAGCCGGACTGTCATGCCGCTCGTACAAAACCTCGAAACAATGCCATCGGCCCGGTTTAATCCCCGCCTGGGTTGCCAAGGCCGTATGAACCGGATTCAACTGTGGTTCGCCGGCCAAACTGAAGGCCGTGGGCTTTATGGGTTTGCCCTCCAGTGCCAACAAAACCATCGCGCCGACGGTCATCGCCGCCATGAGCACAAACACAACTCTTAACAACCGTCCTTGATCGAGCATATCAGCGTCCTTGCGTATGACCGCCCTTGGGCTTAGACTCACCGGGCTATCCATAAAGCCATCTCCGGCAACTTTCAATGCGTGCATTCAGCACAAACGTGATTATAATGGCTTGATCGGTTTTTTCCAGAGATTATCTTGATTTTTTTGCCATAAGTTTTTGTTGCAGGTGGAGTAAGGCCAATTTGATCGTCATGGGACGCCCTGAAAACAGGTGGAGTGAGAGCACCGAAATCGCCCCGGCGATACTGAAAACGCGTCCTGCCAATGCTGAAAATGCGGTTGGGCAGCCGTGGAGATATAACCCAAAAAAGTGAAAAAATAACGAAAATGTGCGTAAATAAATAACTTCCCGCCTGTTTTTTTGTCTGATTACAATCGAGATGCCCCTTGACGGCCGAGCGGCAGCTTGCGGTTCGGGTGAGATTGACCCTGTCGTAAGTGCTTATTTTTGGTAGCGGAAAATTGATGTAAGTCTTTATTTTTCGTTCGGCGGAAATGAACATAACTCCTTATTTTTGGTAGCGGGAAATTGTTGTACTGGATGCCCGATCAAGTCGGGCATGACAACTACAGTGCTTGTTTTTTGTGGCGGGGGATTGATGTAACTCCTTATTTTTCGTTGTGGGGAATTGATGTAAGTGCTTATTTTACGTTGCTGGAATTGATGTAAGTGCTTATTTTTATGTAACGATTGTAACGATTAGGTAAGATGGGTAAGAAAAAACCGCGAAATTCGGCGAAATTTGGATGAATTCTGATGAAAAGTGATGTGGTTTGTACTATGTTTGCGCTATGTTTGCACCTACTTTTGACCCTGTTTGTACTATGTTTTGATGAGTTTTGATGTTAAAATGGGTAAGATAGCGAAAGAAGGCAATAGGCAACAGGCACTAGGGGGGAAATCAGAGGTCAGATTTCAGATTTCAGATTTCAGAAGACAAAAGGAAAGAGGGCGGACCGGTTGGGGGGAAGGACAGAAGTTAGAAGTTAGAAGTCAGGGGGCGGAGTTGGGGCGGTTGGTGGCTGGGTTTGGAAGAGAGGGAAAGAATGCTAAGGAGATTGGAGAAAAGGGTTGACGGGGGTCGGGGAATAGGCTAGAATGGAGAAGCTGGGGTCTGAGGATCTTGGGATTTGAAATTCAAAGTATTAACCCGGTGAGAGATGAGTGGCTTTGTGCGCCGGGTTGTTTGTTGATTGAGCAGGAATCAAGAATAAGGAGATGGTACGATGAGAAAAGCATTTTTTCTATTGCCAACGGTTTTTATAATATGTTTCCCCTGTTTGACATTTGCGAACACTTCTCCTCAGGTCAGCAATGTCACCGCTTCTCAGCGGACGGATGGCAGCGGGATTGTGGATATTGGCTACACGCTCAATGATGCGGACAGCGATGACTGTACGGTTAGTATAGAAGTAAGCAATGATGGCGGAGGTGGCTGGAACGTAGCGGCGACTGACCTCAGTGGCGATATTGGCGCAGGTATCAGTCCCGGCCGTCGCCATATCATCTGGAAAAGTAAAACCGATCTGCCGGGTGAATACGGCACAAACTACCGGGTGAAGGTTACAGCCGATGATGGTAGCTATACGTATACGCTCAATGTAAATTCTTCCGGTGTTTCGGGGGTGAGCATCAGCAGCAGCACAGGCCACGGCGGGACAACAAACTATACAAAGACGCTATCGTCAGGAACGAGCGTTACTCTAACCGCACCCTTAACGGCTGGCGGCCAAACATTCACGGGTTGGACAGGCGACGTGAACAGTAGCGATCCAACTATTTTGTTTTCGATGGATGGGAACAAGACGGTTACGGCCAACTATGTTCCAGGACCATCTGGCATGGTGTGGGTCTCTATCAATGATTCTGGTGCCGGAATGAAAGATGGCGACGGAAATCCTATCAGTCATGGCGGCTTCAGCGGCCAGATGAGCAAATACGAAACGACCAACGCCCAGTATTGTCAGTTTCTCAATGCGGCCAAGGCTTCCGGGCAGATAACTGTTTACAATAATACTGTGTACGCAATGAGTGACACCAGTCATTCTCAGCCCTATTTTGACACCTACGCGGCAAGCTCATACAGCCAGATTACCTATTCCGGCGGTACTTTCAGTGTTCGTACTCGGGATGGTTACAGTATGGCCAATCATCCGGTGGTTGAGGTAAGCTGGTATGGTGCTACTGCATTCTGTAACTATTACGGCTGGCGCCTGCCCACGGAGTGGGAATGGCAGGCGGTAGCCGACTATAATGGAAGTTACATCTATGGCTGCGGAACCACGATAAACCAGAGTAAAGCGAACTATGACGATGCCAACCCGCTTGGCTTGACAAGTTACCCCTATACGAGTCCGGTTAACCATTACTCATCTTACGGCTATGGGATGAATGACATGGCAGGCAACGTGTGGGAGTGGACAAGCAGTTGTTATTACACGGATTGCAGTGGAGGCTACCGCGTTATCCGCGGCGGCAGTTGGAACCACTTCGACGACTTCTGCGAGGTCTCGTTCCGCAACATCAGCGACCTGGACTTCACGTTCGGCTACATAGGATTCCGGGTGTGTCGTTGAGTCCGATTATGAAGAAGCGAGAAGTGAGAAGGAAGAAGTGAGAAGATGAGTAATATTAGGACATTTCGGGATCTTTTGGTTTGGCAGAAGTCTAAGGCTCTGGTGAAGAACATTTATGCACTGAGCAAAAGCTTTCCGAAAGAAGATACTTACGGCCTGACTTCTCAGATAAGGCGATGTGCTGTCTCGGTTCCGAGTAATATTGCTGAAGGTTATGGGCGACGTTCGGATTCAGACTTTCTGCGATTCCTGAGAATTGCCTGCGGTTCCTTATATGAATTGGAAACCCAGGTCGAGATAGCCCTGGACCTTGGCTATGTAGATGGTGAGGCATACGAAGGTGCGCTGGCTGATGCAAACGAAGTTGAAAAAATGTTGAATAGTTTTATTAGTAAGTTGGAAGGGAATAAGAACTGAGAAGCGAGAAGCGAGAAGAAGTAGTGGTTTTCCTGCTTTTTTTGCTCCTGACTTCTCGCTTCTAACTTTTTACTACTATTAACCAATTAGGAGATTTGGTGATGAACGGTATTAAACGAACATTGATGTGTGGGGTGATTCTGGCGGGCATGTCCGGAATTGCGTGTGCGGAAACCGGCTCTGGGCTATCGAATATCTTTACCATCGACAACCGGGACGGTGAAGAATTCCGCATAACTTCGCTGAGATCGACTTACATTGGTGTGTTTGCTGAAGGTGTCGATGTTATCAATACTATTACCGCAGAGGTGGATTGGGATGACAAGACACCATCCAGGGTGGTATTCAATCTCAACGGGGCTGATACCGAGGTGGTAACTGGGGGCAATAGTGCGCAGACAATATATAACATGGGCTGCGACTTGGAGTATTCGCGCAGTGGAGCCAAGAATGAGCTTATTGCTTATGCCGTGGCGGACGATGGTGCCGTTTCGCAACAATACAGCCTTAGCTTGTGGGGCCTGGAATTGCCCCAATGGGCGATTTCCATGGAGAGCAAGAAAGGGCCTATTAACTACAAAATTGAATCTACGGGAAAACTAACTTTCTACGGTGAGGTGGAGGTACTCAAAGGCGGAGCCGGTGGAACCATAAATATTCCGAAGAGCATCCCTGAAATCGGCGGCAAGTGGGGAGTAGAGATCAACCCGCTTAACTTCGAGTGGGAACTGTCGGCTCAACCAAGATTTGGCGATGGCGCCGGACTGACGGGCTTGTTCGGTTTGGGTGGTAAATGGGGAGCGGAAGCTTCCTGCGGCAGCAAGAGAAAGGGTGAAATATCAGCCACTCTGTCAGGCGATGGTGAATTCTATCCAGAACTTAAGCTGACTGATGTATCAGCCGAACTTGCAGGCAGTTTTACTTTCCTATTCCCGCGAGTTCCGTTGTTATGTCAATGGACGGGCTGCTGTCATACGGGATATTGCCCCTACTTCCAGGCCAGTATAGCACCCGAGGTCAGTGGAACCGTGGGTATGGAAGAGGGTGAACCGGCAATCGTGGCAGGCTTGAAGTTTAAGAACGCAGAGTTGAACATTGGCGTTACCGTAGCTGGAACGGTCGGTGCCGGTTCTGAAGGCAGTATTTATTACATTGCTGGAACGATCGGGGGCAAACCATACATTGTCCTTCAGTTTCCACCTGATTCCGGCAACTGCTGTGTGAATGAATATATCAAGCAGGTGGCATTTGACCTTGAAGCGAAATTCGTTGTTGAATGCGGTTGGTGGAAAATAGAAGAGGAATGGGTATTCAATATTTATACCTGTCCCGAAACCGGCGGGATGTATGCCCTTGGCACACCCTCCGATGAGAAGCAAATTGTGCTGGTTGAACGTGAGTATCTCGATGCTCCTGAGGGATATTGCGTGTTTCCCGACACAAAAGGTGGTCTTGGTATCTTAGCCGTTGGTGGTCTTCCTGATCCGATTCTGAATGTTGGAACGATGCCGACACCCTCGGTGGCTGCTACGAGTAATGAAGGGTTATTGCTGTTTACCTATGACGATGCGGGCAAACCCACGGGTAAGCACCAGGAAATCTACTATGCAAGATGGAATGGTTCAAATTGGACTTCACATGCCCCTTTAACTGATAACTTGAATCCTGACAGTTTCCCTGTGGCGGCAATAGATACCAGCGGCAAGGAAATCGCTGTCTGGATGAGCGCTCCCGAACCTGACGGACTTGAGACAGGTCCTCGCGATGTACTGCCGGGATTTGAGATAACTTTTTCAAAGTATGATACCGTGGGCGAAGTGTGGGCAGCTCCTCAGGACATTACAGCAAACAGTTACGCTGATTTGCTACCCTGGTTCGAGACACTACCAACGGATGATTTGCGGGTTTGCTGGATAGCGAGCGCAACTAATTCCATTCCTGTCTGGCACGATGAGGAGATCAGCCCGCTATTGGATATGATGGCTGCTGACTGGAATGGTTCGACGTTTGGTTCTCCTTATGTCGTGGCCAGCGACCTGGTGACCACATCTCCGCCTTCTGTTTGTCGGACAGCCACACATGAATTCCTGGCCTACATAGAGGATACGGACTATAATTCCGCCACGGCAGATGATCGGCAAGTTGCGGCCCGTGCTCGTGAAATTGGCGGGGTATGGGGAACAGATGAGCAACTTACTACCGATCCAAATTCCTACACCGCAGTCCAGATGGCAACGGATTCTACCGATACTCCGCTGGCCGTTTGGGTCAGGAAGATGGTATCGACAACATTGCCTGATGAAACCGAAACCTCTGTTGACCAATTGTGGTTTGCCCGGTGGAATGGCAGCGATTGGGACTCACCGGAGTTGGCGATTGAAACCGATGGCATCGCAGAACCCAAGTTGATAAAGAATGAGGCCGGTAAGCTTATTCTTTTCTGGGTATCTGTATCTGAGGAATTTTCTGATATCTACTACAGTGTATATGATGCCGACTTACAAGCCTGGGGCGATCCGCAGCAGATAACCCACGACCAGGGGGCAGAGACGATGATATCACTTACCGAAAGCGGCGGAAATATTCTGGCCGGCTATGTCAAACGGCGTATCGATCTTTCAGACCCGAACGAACCGCCGGTGATAGGGGCCTCAGACATCTATCTGCTGGAACATGTGCCGGAAAAGGACTTGTCTGTCTCGACGGATGATATCTCCTTTGACCCATATCCCGTGACAAGAAGTGCCAGTTGCGTTGTATCCGCGGATATTCATCTGTCAGGTGATTTTACGGTCGAAGACGTGCTGGTAAGATTCTATGATGGTGATCCTGGCGATTCCGGCATACTTATTGACTCACAGACAATAAGTTCTATGCTGCCCGGCCAGGTTGCATTGGCATCGGCAAGCTGGCAGGATCCTAATGATGGCCAATCTCATAGCATTTATGTGGTAGTCGATCCTGACGATACAATTCCAGAAACGGATGATATCACTAACAACAAAGCCAGTGTTATCTTATTTAAGCCGGATCTCCGGGCAACTAATCTTTCTGTTATTGGATATCCGGGGTCTGATACAGTACTGGTTGGTTTTTCGGTTCGAAACGATGGTGATGCAGATTCTGAAGCCTTTGCCTGTGAAGTTCGCAAAGACAGCGAAACCGGTGATGTTGTTTTCACAAGTCAGATAGGCTCACTTGATTCCGGCACATCCACCAGTTCACAGTTTACATGGGATGTAGCAGGTGAAACACCAGGCATTTGTACTCTGGTGGTTATAGCTGATAGCGATGACCAGGTAGATGAAGCGAATGATGATAACAATACCACCTCTGGTCAGGTGCCGGTTCTGCCCGATCTGCAGGCCGAGCCATGGAGTCCGCAACTCGATGGTACAACAGCTTCTGTAACAGTCCGTAATACAGGTGCCAAGCCAAGCAGCTCTAATGTAGCTCGCGTCACATACGAGGGGCAAACTCTTGGGGAAGAGACCGTAAGCTCGCTCGATCCTGGAGATTCCGTGGATGTCATAGTCTCCCTTTCGCAGACCGTTGGGAGTGGCCGTGTTGACATGACTGTTAATCCCGACTCCGATGGCTCAGACGAAGTATCACTGCTAAATAACACAGCCAGCGTACTTGTTTTTGCCTCTGCTGACTTTGAGCCAGACCGTGATGTGGATATGGATGATATGACTGTATTGTTGGCAGAATGGCTGAAGACTATAGGACCTTTGACGGCTGATATCGCGCCGGAGCCAATAGATGGTATCGTTAACCTGTTAGACTTTGCTGAATTAGCCAAATATTGGTTGGAGGAGATTGAATATTAGTGTAGCAAAAATACTTTCAGCATAGCTGGCGATTAGAATCGTAACCAATGTAATCCTGCGAATTCTGGCTGGCAGACCTGAGAGAATAATTTCTAATGCGGCGCATTTTAATCTGAAGCGCAACGCTTCAGGTTAAGAGCAGCCCGCCGTGGGCGGGCTGGAGTTTTTCGCTTTATGCTGCCAGGATAGATAAATAAGCCCGACAGAGGTCTTCTGGAGCAAACCCAAGTGTTGCGATTCAGATTGAATTTCGGGCTTTGGCAAATCAAGGTTTTTTTAGGCACGGGAAAGCCTGGGATTGTATTTTGTGATTGAGATAATGGGATGGTGGAGATAAGGCCAGTTCTTTGGGAAAAATATGTGCCAATTTCTTGCAGCGGTTTTAGTGTCAAGATGGGGTCTCTTGGAGCAGTTTGCAACACATTCCAGCGGGTTTTGCACTTGGTATGGCGCGAAGAAAAAGCCTCGTAACCTTCTGGTTTACAAGGCTTTATCAAGACTCCCCGATCTGGACTCGGACCAGAAACCTAGCGGTTAACAGCCGCTCGCTCTACCAATTGAGCTATCGGGGATCAAGACTCACTGGTATTATCGAACGGTGCATTGTAAGTACTTACGAAAAAACTGTCAATAAGTTGACAAAAAAAATTTGGGCGGTCAGGGTTACTCCAGAAAAGAATAAGGTGCGAAGTGACAGAAGGGTTAATGGCCGATGTATTTGTCGTAAAGGCTGCGGGCTTCGTCGATGTTGTTAGTGCCTTTTATGATGGCCCGGGCGTCGGGGAAGATGGTGATTTGGTGGTCGGGCAGGTTAAGCCGTAGTATAAATTCGTTTTGGATAACCTTGCCGGTTTTTTTGAGTCTTTGTGCCAACGCGGTCAGGTCGATTTTTTTGCCGTGAGTATCTGGGCGAATCTGAACGGAGTTTCGGCCGCACAGATTTACAATGTTCAGACCGCCCCTGCCGGCGAGGTACTCAAAATTATTCTGCCCACAGCAGGAGCATCCTTTGGTGAGGGCGTCCAGTGACATTTGATGGAAGCGGTTTTCCCATAAGTCGAAGGTGACAAATTTTCGATTGACCGCTTCGTGGTTTCCGGTGAGTAATTTGATCGCCTCTGCCGCCTGAAAGCCGGCTACGATTGTCACGATGGGAGCAATGATTCCGGCTGTTTCACAGGTTTCCAATTGCCCGGCATCCGGCGGCGCTTCGATCAGGCAGCGTAAACACGGCTTACCGCCCGCGGTAATTACCATGGCCATACCATTGGCGCCAATGCAGGCGCCGTATATCCAGGGGATCGAGTTTTTTACGGCTGCATCGTTAATCAGGAATCGGGTTTGCAGATTATCGGTTCCGTCCAGGATCAAATCGGCTCGCTCGATGAGAGATTCGATGCTTTCGTGGTTGGCGTCGGCAACGATAGGTGTAATTTTGACATTGCGGTTTATGCGGCGCAGTTTACGGGCGGCGGCTTCGGCCTTTGGCAGGTTTTCTTTTACATCGTCTTCGTCGAAAAGCACCTGCCGCTGTAAGTTGTTCAACTCCAGGAAGTCGCGGTCCACAATCCGCAGATGGCCCACTCCGGCGCGGACCATTGTCTGTGCCAAGGACGCCCCCAGTCCGCCACAGCCGATCAGCGTTACTTTTGCCGCTCCCAACCTCTGCTGACCGCTTGTGCCAATGGGGGCGAAAAACATCTGCCGGGAATAGCGGTCGTGATCTTCGAAATCGACATATTGTGAATTGTGGTCTGACATAAGTAAAGACTCAATCGTTTTGATGTGCGATTTCGCTTACGCGGTTTTATGTGTCGCACTTTTTCCTGTGTATTGCTTATTATATCGGAAGGAGTTTATAAGGCAAGCTGTTTCGTGGCAGTATAAACCATGGCAGGCGTTTGGTTTGGGAAATGGAAGGTCAGGGCTGATTTGGTTGTTGTAGTCGCCACCAGTCGATGGTTTGTTCGAGGCCCAGGTCGAAAGGTGTCGCGGCGGTGAAGTTGAAGAGGTTTTTGGCCTGTGTGACGTCGAGGCAGCGGCGTGGCTGACCGTCGGGTTTGGAGGTGTCCCAGGTTATGCGTCCCTGGAAGCCGGTGATGGATTTTATTTTTTCGGCGAGGTTCTTAATGGTGATTTCAAAGCCGGAGCCAAGGTTGACCGGTTTTTGGCCGTCGTAGTTGGTGGTGGCGAGGGTGATTGCGCGGGCGGCGTCTTCGACATAAAGGAACTCGCGGCTGGCTGAGCCGGTACCCCAAAGGATAACTTCCTGTGCGTCGGTATCGACGGCATGGCAGAATTTTCGGATCATAGCTGGGATGACATGACTGGTCTGAAGGTCGAAATTGTCGCCTGGGCCGTACAGGTTGACGGGCAACAGATATATGCCGTTAAGGTTATACTGCTGACGATAAGCCTGGAGCATAACCAATAGGGCTTTTTTGGCGATACCGTAAGGGGCGTTGGTCTCCTCAGGATAGCCGTTCCAGAGGTTTTTCTCCTGGAATGGTACCGGGGTGAACTTTGGATAGGCGCAAATGGTACCTGCCTGTACGAATTTTTTCAGGCCGTAGAGGCGTGCATGTTCGATCAGGTGCATTCCCATAGCCATGTTGGCATAAAAGAATCGGCCGGGATTGGCCTGATTGGCGCCGATACCGCCTACCTCGGCAGCCAGGTGAATTACAACGGTGGGCTGCATGTCACGGTACATGGCGGTGACAGCGGATTCACTCGTAAGGTCGTATTGTTCAATGCGTGGTATGAGGAGGTTTTCTTTTTTGAGGCCACTGTGTAAGAGCTGCTGCTGTAGATGCCGGCCGAGAAAACCATCTCCCCCGGTAATGACAATGCGTTCACAGTCGAGCTTGAGCATTGGTAAGTGTCCTTTGGAACAAATCGGGCTGTCATTGTGTCAGTCAGGAAGATTTTTGGCGTTGTGTTCCGCCAGGACGCGTTCCTGTCTGGCCAGAGCCAAGTCGGCGTCGATCATCATAGCAACGAGTTGTTCGAAATTGACTTTGGGCTGCCAGTTGAGCAGTTTTTTGGCCTTTGAGGCGTCGCCCTGCAGGACATCGACTTCGGCCGGTCTGAAATAACGAGGGTCAACTTCGACATAATCGTGCCAGTCCATCTCAAGTCGAGCAAAAGCCAGGTCAAGAAACTCGCGTATCGAATGTGTTTGGCCAGTGGCGATTATGTAATCGTCCGGTTTGTCGGCCTGCAACATAAGCCACATGGCCTCGACGTAATCACCTGTAAATCCCCAGTCTCGTTTGGCGTCGAGATTGCCGAGGTAGAGTTTTTTCTGTAGCCCTTCCTTGATGCGTGTGGCGGCGCGTGTTATTTTTCGGCTGACAAAAGTTTCACCGCGTCGCGGCGATTCGTGATTGAATAGTATGCCGTTACAGCAGAACATATCATAACTTTCACGATAATTAATGGTCTGCCAATAACTGTAAACCTTCGAGCAACCGTAAGGACTGCGTGGGTGAAAAGGTGTTTTTTCGGACTGGGGAGTTTCGATTGCCTGTCCGAACATTTCGCTGGAGGAGGCCTGATAGAAACGGATATTTATCCCGGTATCGCGAATGGCCTCCAGCAGACGAATGGTGCCAATGGCTCCCACCTGAGCGGTATAAACGGGCTGATGGAAACTGACGTGGACATGCGACTGGGCGGCAAGGTTGTACACCTCGTCGGGCTGAACGCGGGTAAGCACCTCCCGAATACCGATGCCGTCGGTCATGTCGCCGTAGTGAAGAAACAAGCGAGCGGAGGTTTCGTGCGGATCCTGGTAGAGGTGGTCAATGCGCTGAGTGTTGAACGAGCTCGACCTGCGGATCAGGCCATGCACTTCATAACCCTTTGAGAGAAGGAGTTCCGCCAGGTAGCTGCCATCCTGCCCGGTAATGCCGGTGACAAGAGTTTTTTTGGTCATTTGGCTATCCTTTCCACCGCTGCCAATGGTTGGCTGGGCATATATTCAGTGATCTCAACAGGGCCTGGGAATTGTACCATAAGTGGGACATCGAATACAATATCTTTATCAAGTAAAGTTTGTGATATTTTTTGAAACTGTTCGGCCAAGTCCGGGCGTCCGTAGAGGCGGTTTGTGTACCAGTCAACCATGTTTTGCAAGCCTTCTTTCAAGGAGTATCGAGGGAGGAAACCACAGTCTCTGATGAGCCCAGCGGCGAATCTTGTTGGAGTGGTCAGTTTTTTCACACGTGCGGAGGAAACCGCCAGGTTTCTGCCGGTCAGTTTCGAGGCGAGGTCAAATACCCGCCCAATTCCCAGGCCCAACCATAAAGGCAAATGAACCGATGGGACTTTTTTGTTCAATGATCCGGAAATAATATCTATCATCTGGTTGACTTCGAGGTCTTTCTTGTCCACGTAGTTGAATGTGGCAACGCCAGGGGCCATTCGGTCGAGGCAAAAGTCAGTAGCCTCCGTGAGATTTTCCACGTAACAAAGACTTTTGATTGCACGACCGGAGCCGAAGTGAAAAAATTGTCCGCGGTCGATCTGGCGGATGAGGCTGTACATATTGGCAGTATTGCCCGGTCCAAAGACCAGTGTGGGTCTGATTATCACAACAGACCTTCGAGTGTTTGCCCTGGCCCATTGGCGAGTTACGTTTTCGGCGGCGACCTTAGAATCGCCATAGTGACTGGTCGGCCTCGGTAGGGTGGTTTCATCGGCCTCCTCCGGATGATCGCCATACACAGCTACGGAACTGAAGAATATGTACTTGTCAACGCGAGCGTCAGTCATACATTCGAGAAGTCGTCTGCTTCCGGTCTCGTTTGTTTCAAAGTACTCCCGGCGGGTAATACCAAAATCGCTGTGCCTGGCGGCCAGGTTGATTACGCAATCCGTGCCGCGTAAAGCGGGACGAATATCCTGTTTTTCCAGGATATCACCCTGATAGAAATCGCTAAGTCCCGCATAAGTTTGCGGCATATTCAGGTCCAGGCCTGTAATTTCGTGTCCATTGTCCGCCAGCAGTTTGACCAGGTGTGTTCCGATGAAGCCTGAACTGCCGCATATAAGAATGTTCATTTATAATTTTCCTTAACATCAACACAACTATTGTCATTGTCGGCAAAACCAGTCGCAATTCGCCAACTTTGGCGTATTGTCGGACGGGAAAAAACACGAGGGAAGGCCGGCCGGTGGCGTGGTTATGTCTTTAGTAGTCTTCTTCTGCCGAGTGGACGAATCGTTTCGATTCTAGCCGGCTGGGATCGGCTGTCTTTTACCTGTTGCTCTATCCAGTGGTAGGTTTTTGTCATTCCTTCCCTGAGCGGTCTGGTGGGTTTCCAGCCAAGCTTTTCGTAAATGAATGCGTTGTCGGAGTTTCTGCCGCGAACGCCGAGGGGACCATTGATGTGTTTTATGCTCAGTTTTTTGTTGGCGATGTCCATAATCATTTCGGCCAGGCCATTAATAGATATCATCTCTTCCGAGCCGATGTTGACGGGGGCTATGAGATCCGAGTCCATCAGTCTGCGAATGCCGTCCAGGCATTCGTCTATGTAGAGGAAAGAACGTGTTTGTTTGCCGTCGCCCCACATTTCGATTTTACCTCCGATTTCGGCCTCGGCAACCTTGCGGGACAGAGCGGCGGGCGCCTTTTCTTTGCCGTTGTTCCATGATCCCTGCGGGCCAAATATATTGTGGAACCGAGCGATGCGGACGTTTAAGCCGTTATTTCTGTGATAGGCCAAATACATGCGTTCGCTAAAGAGTTTTTCCCATCCGTATTCGCTGTCCGGAGCGGCTGGATAAGCGGAATTTTCCGAACACTTTGGATTGTCGGGGTCCATCTGATTGTATTCGGGATAAATACAGGCGGACGAGGAATAAAAAATCTTTTTGACCCCGATTTTGGAGCATATATCAACCATGTTGAGGTTTATCATCGCGGAATTGTGCATGACTTCGGAGTCGTGCTCACCGGTGAAGATGTATCCGGCGCCGCCCATATCGGCAGCCAATTGATAGACCTCATCGAATGGTCGATCGGTTACGTCCCTGCAGAGTACCGGGTCGCGCAGATCCCCTATGACGAAATCATCGGCCGCTATGGAGCCGAATTCGGGATATTTCAGGTCCACGCCCCTTATCCAAAATCCTTCTTCTTTGAGCCTTTTTGCCAAGTGAGATCCTATGAAGCCTCCTGCGCCACAAACTAAAGCCTGTTTCATGATTAGTCTCCTATGATGGTCGGTGATTAACGTTAGCAATTAGCTCATAATAAGCCTGGGCGGCAGAGCGAAGGTTGTATTTGGTATCGATCGCCCGTCTTGCCTTATCGCCCATTATTTTCAATTTTTTCCGGTTATGATAAAGACTTAAGATGGTATTTGCCAATTCTTCGTGGTCATCGAGTTCTACGACAAGTCCACATTTGTTTTCGACGACGATTCGAGCAATTTCTGATTTTGGGGACATGATCGCGATAATTGGAACGCCGGCGGCCATTGATGCGAAAGTTTTGGAAGGTACGGAAAGGCCCTCCTGGCCGGCGGACAAGGATACAAGGCTGAGGTTCGCAGTAGATAGTGAAAAGCCCAGATTTTCCCGGTCAACGTAGGTATGGAACCTGCAATTGGTCAAGTGCCATTTAGCGGTGAAGTCCATCGCGTATTGTTTTTTCTGGCCCTCACCAACAAACAGAAAGACAATATCTTCCTGTTCTTTCAGGATTTTGGCGGCCTCCATGATAGTTTCCAGGTCGTGGAAACGGCCCATGTTGCCGAAATAGCCGACAACGAACTTGTCTTTGAGGTTCCATTTTTCCAGAAACGGGTTTGGTTTGCCCCTGGCGGATAGTATCAACCGATCGTCGCTCCATACGTGGATATTGTGAATTTTTTCGCCATTGCGTTCGTGGGATTTGATTTTGGCAGCGATCACGTCCCGCATACATCTTCCAATAACGATAATAGCGGCGGAATGTTTGAAGACAAAGGCGTTAGTGCGGTTCCAGATTCGGGTCAGAAGTCCTCTTTTTTTCAGCAGGCCCAGATGGACGGCAGTGTCGGGATATACATCGAAAATCAGATAGATGTAAGGGTTGCCTATTCTGAGGGTTCTCAACAGTGCACAGGAAACGGCCAAAAATGGCGGATTGGTAAGGACCATGACAGGCCGTTTCGAGCGGTCGAATAACAGGTAGAAGAAAACCGATACGGCAAATGTAATCTGGTTGATTATTCTACCCGGTAAATTAAGTTTGGGGAATCGTGTGCCCCACACGCGGGTTATACGAATGCCCCGATGGTCTATGTGTCGGGGGATTTTTGAGTTCCGATCCATAATTGTGGGCGGGCCGCAAACTACTTCTATACGCATTCCCCTGGCAGTCAGTTCCTCGCATAATTCTGTGAGCGTTTGTCCGGTGGAGATAAGTTCCGGATAAAACAGTTGGCATAGCAGCAGTAGTTCAGGTGGTTTTTGGCAGTTTTTGGTATCTGACATGTTTGTCTTTTCGAGTATTGTCCTGAGAGTTACGCAGGGTTCGCTCGCGGGTCAAGAAGCCTTTTGATGCCCATCTTTTTCTTAATCATAAAGCACAGTGCTTTCCGCCTTTTCCAAAAGAACTTAAAGCAATCAATAAGTCTGAAGTTTTTCAGATATAAATTCAAGAGCGTTTTTTTCTGCCACTTCAATAATTGCCTGTAAGGCAGACCCTCGATTTCCAGCACCTTCCCTCCGTATTTATCGTATTGGCTCCAGTCCTGCGAGAGCAGGCGGTAGCCGTACCTGCCCTGCAATGCCAAATCGAAGATTCGGGTGCCGGGATAGGGCACCATTAATCCTATGGCGATAAAATCAGTATTCAGGTTCACCGCCAGGTTCGATGTCTTCTTCACTGTTTCGAGTGTTTCTCCCGGATGTCCAAGAATATAGTAGGTGCCAAGCGTAATTCCCGCATCCTTTATGATTTTGACTGCCCGCTCGACTTGTTCAACGGTTATTGCCTTGTCGATGGTTTTCAATATTTCGTCGTCTCCGGATTCGACTCCCATTTCCAGGCTGTAGCAGCCAGCTTTTTTGGCCAGAACGATGAACTCGGAATTGACAAAATTGGCACGAGTCAAGGCGCTCCATTTGATCCGCCCCGGAATGTTTTTTTCGATAAATAATTCCAACAGTTCCCGTGTTTGCCGGTTATCGAACAGAAAGATTTCGTCGGCAAAATTGAACGTATGAGCACCGAAATGCTCAATAGCATATTCCATCTCCTGAAGAATGCGCAATGGTGATCTTCGCCTGACCTTTCTACCCAGCACCTGCATACAGAACGCGCAATTGTAGGGACAGCCCCTGCTGCTAAACATAACATAATAGGAATCTCGCGCCGCCAATGCCTGGGGGTTGTCCAAATAGTAGTGATGCATAGCCGGGCATGGCAAAGCGTCCAACTCGGCGGAGGTCATAAACGGGCGTGCTTCGTTGACTATTACCTGCTCCTGCTTACGGAAAACAATACCCTTGATATTATCAAGTTGTGACGCCGAACTTTTTTGCTGTAGGAATTCCATCAGTTCAATGGTGGTATGTTCTCCCTCTCCACAGATGCCAAAGTCGAAAACCGGGAACTCTTCCAGTGTTTTGGCCGGCAACGCGGTTACGTGGCATCCTCCGAGTACTATTGGAACGTTCAGCAGCGATTTGAGTTCGGCCGCGACCCGGGCGGCCTGGTTAATTTCGTGCGTCATTGCCGTTACGCCAATCACATCAGGATTATAATCTTTGACGCGGCATATCAATTCATCTTGCGACCAGGAATGGAAATAGGCATCGAATATTCTACAATCAAAACCTTTTGATTCGAGACAGGCACTTATATACGCTATGCCCAGGGCCGGCTGTTTATACCAATCAGCATAAGTGGCTGGAAGTTTGATTAATGCTATCTTCATGGGCAAGTCCATTATCCGTTTCCAAGAACACAGATTAACCGGGCCTATCTGCTGACCAAAGCCTGGACACAACAAAAACACTTGGGCATTTCTTAGGGAAAGATTTAGCGAGGCATTTGTCGCATATCCAAAACAATGGAAGTGTCGGGAAAAGTAAGCGGGGGACTGGAACATAGTGGTTTCCACGCCATCCAACAATTACAAGGCCCGCATCGTTGCAATATTTTTCAATTGTTTTTGGCGTGTACCAGTGCGATGTCACATCACGAGCAAGACTTTTGCCACGAAGATTGACCGTGAGGCCAAACGGCAGCAAAATGCTTGTGAGAGAAGGAAACGTGAAGACAAACCTGCATGTTTTAGATATGTTCAAAGATATTTTCCGAATTGCCTCGCGAGCGTGTGAGAGACGCCCCAGGACATTCACCATTATCACATAATCATATTCCTGCAAATCCATATCGATATCAAATACCGACATAACTCGAAATTTTGGCATCGGAAGCTCCCGGTCACTGCTGAAGCGTGTTTGCGCGACTTTCAGCATTTCTTCGCTTATATCTGTAGCAGTGACATCAGCTCCCCAGCGAGCGAGAACCTCGGTTATTCTACCCGTCCCACATCCTATTTCCAGTACCTTTTTGTCTTGCCAATCCTGAGCCAGGCTTTGCAGTATTGAAATCTGTCGATTATGCCCCCATTCCCCGGCCCTTCCGGTAAATCGTTGGCGGTCGTATGTCTTGGCGGTTTTTTCGTACAGTAAGTAATCTGCCTTGTCAGATTTTGATTCACTGTTCATTGCGCCGAACCTTCCCTTTCAGTAATCGCTCATACAGATTTATCATGCGCTTTCCGTTTTTTTCCACTGAGAAATTATTTGCTGTCTCCAGTGCAGTCTGACCTCTCTGTCTTAAAATCTCGGGGTGGTTAATGGTGTACTCGATGGCATTGGCAATGGATTCACTGGAGAATCCATCCGTTAATATTCCAGCTTTACCTCCTAACAGCAACTCCGGGCACCCTCCGACAGGAGTCGATACAATACACTTTCCCATTGCCATGGCTTCCAGCGCAACCATCGGATGATCACAAGGCCCCCTGGTGGTATTCCATGGGAAAACAACAAGGTCGGATTCCGCATAGAGGTTTTCAATACAATCGACCAAACCGAGTATTCGAACATTATGGGCGAGTCCCAGTTTGTCAACAAGCCCCTTAATGTAATCATATCTGCCTGCATATTCCTCGATCTCGCTGGCATTCTCAATAGTCGCTACAAGATAAGGGGAAAATCCCTTCTGAAGAAGAAGCCGGACAGCCTCAAGCAATTCAACCAACCCCTTTTCCTTCGAGGCGTTGCCGACAAAAAGGATTCTGGCCCCCTTCGATTCTTCAGGGAAGTAAACGCTACTTTTTTGCTCCATCATGGGGCGGAAGCGTCGCGAGTCCACAGACATCGGGATTAACTCAATTTTTTCGGGTAATATTCCAGCCTTCTCTATAGACCGGCGAACATTACTTGTCACTGCGATGACTTTATCAAGCCTGTTAAAAAGGAGTTTTGCGGATAGCGACTTTTCCCACCACTGGCCGTAAAGTCCGCCGCTTGTGCCTAAAGGGCAATACAGCGAGTAAAGCCGAACAATAGAGCCTTGGTTGGCAGCTAAAGGTACAATCGCATAGGGATAAGTTCCTGAGTGACAATGCACAACATCGTAGTGGATTTCTCGCAATCGTTTTTTGAGATTGTGGCGCAACGAGCAAACGGCACTAATGGCTTTTCCGACCAGACCTGTGCCAATAGTTTGCAACGGCCTGACGATCTCTCCGACAGGATGACGAGACAGATATTCCAAACTCTTTTCCGGAACGGGCGCCAGTATCTCTATCTGTATCCCCTGTTGCCTTAATTCGAAGGCCAGGGAAACGCAATTTGCGGCGGCGGCCCCAATGACAATTCCGGATTCTCCCAGAAGTAGTCGAGGCAGAAGATAACAAACCTTTAAACTCATTCGATACTTGGCTCCGGATAAAGCGGTATAGACTTTCCACTTAGGATACAATCATATACTGTCAGATACTTTTTCACAATTCTATCCCAAGCATAATTCTCCTGGATCAAATCCTGCCCTCTTTGCCCCATTGCCACACGTTCCGACCGTGACATATTTAACAGTTCTCGAAGAGCTTGAGCCAACTCGGCTTCTCTCGGCGGCACCCAGCGTCCCGCGTCAACATCCTGCAACTGCTTCCAGGGCGTGCCTGTAGTGGTGATAACGGGTGTTCCACAAGCCAATGCCTCTGCTACAACGATCCCAAAGTTTTCGGAATAGGACGGCAGCACAAAAACGTCAGCCCGTCTCAACAGTGCTAATTTATCGCGACCTGTTACCATACCTGTCAAAAGGATTTTTGAAGCCAAACCATATTTATCGATCATCCCATCGATCACTTTCTTATAACCACGACTGTCTGGACCAGCAATGACAAGCAATGCGTCCCTATAGGCGGGGGTTCTGACCAACTCCGACCAGACTGGAATCAGTTGATCCAACCCTTTTTCCGGGCTTAGACGTGACATAAACAGCACTATCGGTCGATCTTTCAGTTGCGGGCGGCGATTTTGGGCTTCGGTTCGGTCAGGCAATTGCGTGTTTTCCTCCACATCCACTCCGTTTGGAATAACGGTGATCGGTCCCCGATATCCGGCCATGCGAAAGTGTTGGGCCTCGCGGGAGGTTACCGCATGCAGGCATGCGACCGCCTTAAACATTTTTCTGCCAAGAAGGGTAAGGTATAGTTTCTTTTTTAGCCTTTTTTTAGCAAAGCTCCAGGGTTGAAAGGTGCCATGTGGCGTTAAAAGGCAGGGCATCCCGGTTTTAGAGGCGATTTTGATTCCACTATAAACGGGATGGTTCCAGGTTCCGTGCATGTGTAGGAGATCGAAGGATGTGATCTGCGATGAAAGTTCTCGTACCAGATCGGGTGAGCGAAACCATCTTTTAGGCCAGGCGGTATTGAACAGATGTACCGGAAACGGGGTATCGGAGAATTCCTGTTTGTCGTTCTTGTTTCCGGTAGCCCAGCAGGAGATGGAATGTCCCATTCTATCGAGAGATTCTCCAACATTTAGAGCCACCCTCGGAACTCCCCCATATTTCTCGGCCAGATAACCCAATACATAAGCGATTTTCATGAGTTTTAAACCCAGTTAATTTTTAATGAGCCAAAAAGAGCCTGGCTCTCTATTTACTTGATTTTTCAAGATGGGACATTTTTCTGAAAGTTTTTTATAGTGGTTATGCATCAAATAATTTATTGCGCCTATAATTCTAAATTGGCTGTTAAAGGTCAAAAAGGCTTCCAGAAGATATTGTTCATTCCAAAAAAGGACACTATCATAAATCCATTCATCCAAATAATCTTTTGGAGTGAAAATATCATGAAGGTGAATCAAAACACCTGATTTTAATGTTGGCAATATTTCCAGATATTCAAAGAGAACGTCTCCTTGCGGCCTTATCATGTGTGAAGAGTCAATGAATAGTATATCTTTAGAATTCAGACTCTTAAATATGGTCAGGTCAATATCTTCGACCTTGCTTCTTAATATCCGCGCACCTGTTTTTTCCAACCAGTTGTTTTTATACGGCTCGATACAAACAAGTTCACAATGATAATCAGAATCCTCCAATTTGTTCTTATTTGTGGCATTTAAGGCCATCAGTGTGGAGTTGCCGCTGCCAACCTCGATCATTTTTTTCGGCTTGAAAAGTCGGATTATATTGTATAAATATTCTGCATCACCGGATTTAAATGAATCATTATTATAGAAATATTCCAGTTTATTTTTTGTTCTTTCAACCGGGAATCGCTTTAGTTCTTCATTAAAATCGAACTTATTGAGGACATCGAGTTGTTCGTTTATGTTAAAATCAATTCCTGGTAAATTCCTGTCCTCACGAAGTGACTTTCGCAGTCGCTTCGGATTAAATAAAGGCTCACAATAATGGTCGTTTATAGGGAATACACCTATCTTGTATAAAATTGCCCTACTCAAGAACAAGCCCTTAAATCTCTTCTTTCTGAAATAATAAAGAGCGGTCGCCGATAGCGTTATAATAGGTGACAAAATAACATCTAACAATGGATGCAAACAGCATAATACAAACTCACGAAACATTTTCTTAATAATACTTTTCATATTTTTGCTCATTGTGACCAATAACTCAACGAGAAAACGCGAGATAGAATCTTAACGAGAATTCGAGTTTTTACAGGATAGTAGTGCAGAAGGGCCGGCACGGAATATCTGCCACCACAGTTTTCCTTTAACGGAACGACAGGAGAGGTATTCTCGGAGGTAGTTAAGATTGGCTATTTGATAGAGTTTATAAACTTTTCTCCAAAACAATACTTTTCGGATAGAAAAACCTGTGATGTTTTCTTTCAAGATTTCGGTTCTTTCTGAACTTAAGGCTGCTGTTTGTTTATCAATAGATAACACTGTTTTGGCGTTTGCGTGCCAGCGGAATGCTCCCAGATATCGCGATATATGTGCCACCCGGGCGCCTTTTTTCATCATTTTCATCCACAGATCGAGGTCCATACACAAATGGTAATCGGGATTAAGACCGCCGGCCGCGTGAAAAAGAGAAGTCTTGAAAAAGACCGCCGGCGCCGATGCATGCCAAATGCCACGGAAGAAAAAGAATCTGCTTTGTTGGGGAAGTCGAACATATCGCGTGATTTTCCCATCATCATCCATGTATGTTACGTTTGCGGTTACAATATCCGGTTTTTGATTTTGTAAGTAGTTCTCCGCGATCTCTGTCAGGCAGCCGGGCAGCAGGACATCATCGCTATTGACCCAGGCAAAAAGCTCTCCGGTAGCCCGGGCGAATCCCTTCATGATCGCATCTGATTGTCCCCTGTCATTTTCACTGACCCAGTAATCCACCTGGTCTTCATACTCGCGGATGATATCCACGCTGCCGTCGGTACTGCCGCCGTCGATTATGAAATATTCCAGATTAGGATAATCCTGGGTGATAATCGATTCGATGGTTTCCCTGATGTACCGCCCCTGATTGAGCGAAGGAGTCACAATCGTAATTCGTGGATGGTTTTCAGGAGATGGTGTTTTCATATATTTCCACGAGTTCCTTTCCAAAAGATTGCCAGTTCCAGAGATTCTCAGTTCTGGGCCGAGCATTATACGCCATCTTTTCACACAGGCTCCGATTTTCCAGCATAGCGACAATCGCCTGGGTCAGAGCATCTTTATCACCAGGGGGGATTAAAAGCCCGGTTTGGCCATCTTCGATCAGTTCCGCATTCGATTCAATTCTGGTTGTTATCACGGGAACGCCTGCATATAAAGTTTCTAAAATCGACATTTGTGGATTTATGGAAAGTTTGCGAAACGGCTGTACCACAAGCAGAGCCTGTTCGAGAAGTTTTTCCAGAGTCACACCGCTGTCGTATGGATAGATGTGTACGTCGATATTCGCTACTCGTTTTTCCAATTCAAGCATATCCTGCTCAAATACATCATGCGGACGGACGGCGAAAACGAAACGGACATCCGGATATTTCGGAGCTAATTCCACAAACGAACTCATGGCAAGATCGGCGCCGTTTTGATAACCTGCGTTGCGCCAGAACAGAACAGAGTTTTTTGGTGCGTTCAGTCTTGGCATGGGCATATTCTTGAAGACTCCCGGATGCAAAGTGCTGCACCTGTTATTTCCATACAGTTGCTTCCATCCGTCACGAACATAACTTGAAGTAGCAATAAATTTATCGATACCTCCGAACACCTTTTTTGCGGCCAGATGCGACAATACGGAAGTGTACTTTACCGGGTTTTTAACAGGGCTAAAAAATGCGTGAGAATTAATGCCAAGCCGTTTCAGGCAACCCAGAATGAACCCGGTGTTGCTTCCTCCAAAAAAATGAACAGTATCGAAAGATTCTCTTCTCAAGAATGAGAATAACTGCCATACATGTTTTGGCGCTTTACTCATGCGCACGCCTTTTTGGGGCCAGTTGCGCGAGGCATGTTCAATAACATGAACCGCAACATCCTGACCAATATCACCGGGAAGAATATCTGTCTGGTTTGATTTTGTTGTAATGACAGTTACGTCATGGCCGGCATTGGCCAGCATTTTCGCCGCCATCAGTGGTATTTGCACATGTCCTGAAACCGCATTGCGGTATTCAGCCTGACAAAATGCTCCGACAACAAAAATTCCTATTTTCATTTTCAGTTTGTTTCCCTTGCCGGTTCACCGTTTTTTGATAATGCAATAGCCCCTGGATGCCCACCGCCAGAAAAACACTCCGGCGATTTTTTCGACAATACACCACGCTGGAACCAGCAAAGAAGGTATCCTGTTCAAAATTGTCTGCGAGAAAATCAATATGCCTCGTCGGCTTTCAACACAACAGTCCAATTCGTCGGCAAGCTGTGCGATCTGGTCAAAAGACAATTTAGTACTCTTGTTATCTTTCTTTAAGGGGCGCTGACTGTTGGCGAATTCGACCAGCACTAATCCGCCTGGTTTCGCTACGCGAATCATTTCCCGTATCATTCGAAAGGCGTACTCTTTGGACTGGGTTTGGTTCGTAACCCTGATCGAGTAAACCAAGCCGAACGTTTCGTTTTCTGAACTCAGAGCGGCCGCCTCCTCTTGGGCAAAAGTCATGTTATCCATCCCACGGCATTTTCGGGTGGAAACTTCGATCATATCTGCTGACGGATCGACAGCCCGAACACAAAAACCTCTTTCGGCAAGACGTTTGGCAAATCGCGACGTGCCACAGCCCACTTCAAGTACCAAGGCGTCCTGTGGAACCCTGGCAACGGCTCTTTGGAGTTCTTTCCATTCGAGCGTATCAAAGGCAAGTCCCCGGCTGGTCACAAAACGTTGTTGGTCGTATTCGACAGCGGCACGGCCGCGATAAGCCGTGGCAACAATTGTGTTTTCTTCCTGAGTCATCATTACCTTCTTAAGCCGTTACATATCCATACCGAAGTACGATTTCGCACTTTTTCTTGCGTATTGTTTATACGCAAAGTTAGAACAGGGCCTTTGGAGCCAAGAACGATAATTTTATACGTTAGTGAAACATTTATCGAATTCATATAAAAATCCGTTTTCGCGTAACAGGCCCTGTTGAATGGAAATTGGGTTAAAAAAACTGCGAAAGTTAACCCGAATGAAAAAGCCTGGCAGTGTACCAATCGCTCAATTTGGAAACCATAGCGCCTCGGTTCCAATCTCTTTTATTTCCAAAGCACCATATCTTTCTGCAGAATCGCTTCCAGTTGACGAATATCTTCTTCGTAAAGTTTGTACAGGTGATCGCGAGTTTCCTTCAACATGGGGTCAACAGGCACTTTTTTGGTACCGAATAACTGTTTGACACCGAGTTTTTTCCCAAGATTGACGACCCAGTCAAGATTTTGCGCCCTTAGAGCTGCGTTTGCCCTGGAAGCGATCTTGCATACCGGGGCGAATCCTGGAGCGGCACTTCTGTTGACTCTTTCTGTGCCGGCATGTTCCGGGAATCGATGTGCATCTATGCCAAGGAAGTCAGCTATCGCTTGACGAGTTCGCACAATGTCGTCAAAAATTTCCTCGTGAATTAAGATCAATATTTGCTCTCGCGAAAAATGATTCAGATAGTTTTTGAGATACCGGCTGTAGAAACCCCATTCGATACTTTTCGGTTCGTCTGACATAAATTCTTCGAATGTTTTTCTATAGTTTTGCCACTGGATGCGAAAGCGGTAATGAGAGTATGCTCTGTCGATAGGATTGCGCAAAATCAGGATAAGATGGGAGATCATCGGCATTGTCGCAATCCGCTGCGGACAGCAATCAGGGAACAAATAGTGAGGCGTTATCTCTCCCACCGCCTTATATCCATTTGCCTGAGACGGAAAAAACTTTTCATACCATTGTGGGCCGTAACGGTAATCCCGGTCAAAGAAGTGTATTTCCTTGCGGCGGCGGGGAACAAACACTTCGGGATGACTATTCAATAACTCGTGCAGCCATGTGGTTCCGGACCGTGGAACACCTATGCCAAGAAACGTTGGAAACATTACCGTATTTTTCCTTTTGTTTTATGTCTGTTTTTCGGCACAAGTCTGCAAATTGCGGTCAAGTCGGCGATTATTTCCGTATATCCTGACGACCGGTTGTTGTACTGGGAATTTTTGGCTCAGAGTCCATACGCTGCCGCACAGAACTCCCGGGGCAAACGAATCCGGCGCAAGCAGGCTCGAACTCATCACATGAAGAAAAGAAAGATAGATTATACATCCTCCTCCCAGCAGGGATAAATACCGATTGCCGGAGTCCTCATCGTAAAGCCAGATTGTCCTGGCCCTGCGAATAATTGACAGAGGAAGATATACGCTATAAATGCACAAGCCGACAAGGCCAAGCTGGGAAAGATAAGTGGCATGTCCTGCATGTCCAAACGCGATTCTTGTCTCCGAAGACCCTCTTCCAAAATCCATGTTCTGAAAGAAAGATAACCCCCGCCCAAAAACCAATGTACCTTCGTACCAGTGTTGAAGTTCGGTTGTGTAAGCCCTAATACGAGAGCCTGCACTCGAGGCATGTTCCGACGTATCATCCAAACGAAAGAGCCGGTGTGATATTATTCCGAACGGATCAAGATTGGGGGACATTTTGCTAAAGAAACCAAAAGCAAGTGTACATGCCGCAAAAACAATGATGGCGTTGCGCAAGCTCGAAACCAATCGACGCCGCTGTTCAAATAGCAGAAATACTACCGGAACAGTTGCCACCAATGCAAACCATATCGACCGTGTTTGGGTAAGAAATACGCCGAGAACCAAAAGACCGCCGGCAGCAAGATACAATGTTTTGAGAAGGTTTTTTTGGGGCAGCTTCCATACTATCGCAACTGCCAGAAATACCGGAGTTACTCCACCACCTAAAAAATCGATAGAGCGGATCATATTATAGTTTGTTGCATCTACCCAAAACGACCGTTGCATAATGATAACAAGCCAGCAATGCTGGAGAGCCGCCAGGATCACTCCAGCCAGAAGGACACCGATCAGAAGTTTGGCTCTGTGGGGACTGTTAACAAAATTGGCCCCCAGGAACAAACCTATGGGAAATGCCAAAGCCCAACGGGTCGCCCGGACGGTGTTATATGCCCAGCCAAACATGGCAAAACTTTGCATGGCGCCAACAAACAGGGCGAACAAGATCAAGGCTAAAACCTGCGGAATTACAACTCGTGATTTATTGTTCCACCTGTCAACAAACAAGCCCAGCAGCCCGATCAGAACACACGCATCTTTCAGATTCAGATAAGGGCCTAGAAACGAGATACGCGTCGCATTAAACTCAGCCGCACTGCCGCCCACTATCAGCAGACAACCCAAAAGAAAAGCCTTGTATGGCCTTATTATTGCCAGAGGGATTCCAACAGCCAGAAGAATAATTAACACGAAGGTCGGATAGCCGATATTCATAAGCATAGTTTCCAACGTATGGGAATTTGCATTTAACTTACACTTTTCGACCAATGTATGTCATGTGATCGCGATTGCGAGCCGGCGGCGGACTGTGTTGATTAAGCTCGTAAAGAAAGGAATACTTCTCGGCAAACGGTTTGAACATTCCATACAGTTTTCGGTATGCGTGAAAACCGCAGGCCCGGCATGTGCGATGGATACGCGTTTTCCAGTCTGTTTGTATTCGCATGCCTGTAAAAAACGATATTTCCGACAGACCCTCCAGAGTGGTGATTTCTCTCAGCGCCGAGGGCGTCAACACGCACAAATGGCCGAATATCGCCGTATAGTACCAGTTTTCACGCAGAATTCGAGCTGTCAAACAGTCCGCATTACCTGTTTGAATGACCAAATATCCATTGGGAGCGAGCATTTCGGTTATATGGTGAACGGCCTCCCGCGGATTGGGAAAATGTTCTAACACGTCCAGGGCTATAATCAGATCGAATTTGCACGGGAAACTGGCCGACAGAAAAGAATCGCAAAGGGCCTGAAATCCCTTTTCGCGCACCCGATCACAGGCTTCTTCAGAGAGATCCACGCCAAATTTATCCATCACCGACGGAAGAGCAGCCAAAAGAGTTCCATCTCCACATCCTATATCGAGAACCCGACCTCTTCCTATTTTTTTGGCGATACGACGTATCGATTTCAAAACGATTCGCTTTTCCCACTCACCGTTTCCATGCCGGTCAAGGTCCTTGTTCGTCGCAGTAGCGTATGCATTATAATATTGTCTCAGGAAATCCGCATGGGGAACACATTTCACACCTGTCGAACCGCAGCGATTGCATCTTATCAGATTACGAACAGGTTCGATACCTTTCGGCAACGCCACCTGAATAAGAGACACCTGTCCGAATGGTACTATTTCCCGGCTTTCACAACTGGGACACCGCTGCCGTTCAACATTGTTTTTGGCTGTTTCCATTGGTTTCATCAGAACTTGATCACCTTGGTGATAATCGAACAATTAGCTTAATCCGTTTTTGTAGATGGCCTGCATTCCCTGCCGCCTCACGAAGAAATGAACCTCTACGCCTCATTGGCTCATAACAAGCTCATAATTCTTTATTACATCTAATTTTTCAACTAAGATGTTAGTTCGTTTGTCAATCCCCGATAAATTCAAATGATAAATGCTGTCATAAAAGTAGTTTTCATTGAATATGCTTTCTTCCGGTCCGGTGATTCGTGGAATGTCACATTCTGCGGACATCAAGTTGTCTATTAACTCTATTTCAGGTTTGAATCTGAAATAGTATTCGTTAAGAACTGAAGGATAGGCAAAGAATACACTTGCCCCTTTGCTCTCGCAAATACTCTTAAATTCATTTAGCTGTTTGATTATACGCCTTGCGGATCTTTCGTTTACTAATAATGCATGCATTTCAAAACGACGGTCCACATCCCGGTCCATTTTATAATGACAAACAACGTCGCCATATTGATTAAACGAATCTCTGGTATATGGTTTATGAGGGGCTGTGTCTCTACCGACCAAATTGTAAAAGGATTTCCGTGCAATACTTCCTAAGAACAGATGCATACTATCAGCAAGTTCTTTCATATCCCCAAGTTCGATAAAATTAATACTTTCAGGTCTGTGCTGCAGAGCTCTCATAACATAATTTCCGGATTTGACCTGCCCAAACTGTTCGTACTCCAATGATATAAGAACGACATCTCCCCGGCCCAATTGTCCGGTAATTTCATTAAGCATAAAGGGAAGCCCCAATCTGGCATGAAGAGCCATATTTACCACGTTTATGCCCAGTTTATCCTGCAGAACACCCGATTTGAGTCCGAACGCCAGATTGGATCCTCCCACCAGAACCAATCGAGGACTGGCGGTTGACGCCAGGCGGACATGCTTGTCTTTGGCCGCAGCGTAATAGCCGTTATCATTTGTCGGATAATTGACAACGATGAGCAGTCCAATCACAAATTGAACAACAACAAACAAACTCATTTCAACGACGAATTTCTTCATTTCGCCCTCAAAACTGGAAATAGATGAACTGGCCTGACGATATCGCGCCAAACACCACTATTATCCATACAATCGCGGAGTACATGGCAAGTCTCACAATACGTGGAACCTTCAGGCACAGGAATGGGTTGTTCTGCGAACGCGTAAGCCATTCGGCCGCAATTAGCAACACACACAATGAAATGTACTTGGATTGGCCGGCCAACGTATGGCCGAAAATGCTTATCGATTTCCAATCGGCAATTCCGCCGGCAATCCTGCTGATGATCGCAAACGATTCGGAAATGTCAGCCGCTCGAAAGAATATCCAGGAAAAACATATAATAGACATGGTTACTGCAACCTTGAACACATAGCTCAAAGACGGAAATATCCCTTCCTCACCGGGCGGCATGGCAGGATTCGTCCTTCTTTTTTTACCCTCCAACAGGATCACCGGAATCACGGCCACCCCATTGACCAAACCCCAAAGTACAAAATTCCACGACGCACCATGCCAAAAACCGCTTATCATAAAAGTTGCCAGCACATTCACACACTGACGAAACTTCCCTTTGTGACTACCACCCAAAGGTATATAGACGTAATCACGAAACCATGTGGACAACGATATATGCCAGCGGCGCCAAAACTCAGATATATTTTTGGAAAAATAAGGGAAATTAAAGTTTTGCATCAGATTAATTCTAAAGAGTTTTGCCGTTCCTATGGCAATATCCGAATATCCGGAAAAATCACAGTATATCTGGAAGGCAAAAAATACAGTCGCCAGAACCAAAAGCCCACCTGAACAGTCAGACACTGACCCATAAGTTCTGTCCACTACAATTGCCAGATTATCCGCAATCACCATCTTCTTAAACGCGCCCCACAAAATCATTTTACTGCCCAGTTTCCCCTGATCGTATGAAAACTCTCGATGTACCTTAAATTGGGGAAGCAGGTTCTTGGATCTTTCGATCGGGCCGGCAACAAGTTGCGGGAAGAATGAAATAAAGGTTAAATAATCGATTATACTGCGTTCGGGTTTTATCTTATTTCGGTAAATGTCTATGGTGTATGCCAAGGTCTGAAAGGTATAAAAACTTATCCCTACCGGCAGTATGATGCTTAGGGTCCTCAAATTGACTTCCAGACCCATCGCATTTGTCAGGGATGCCAGGTTTTCTATGAAGAAATTATAATATTTGAAAAAGCCCAGGACGCCGATATTTGTAATAATGCTTACAAGTAACAGACATTTTCTTCTATGTACGTTCGTGCTCCCAGCCAGCAATCTGCCGACGCAATAATCCACCACGCTCGATACCAGCATCAAAACACAGAACCGGTAATCCCACCAGCTATAGAATAAGTAGCTTGATATAAGAAGTGTCAGATTCTGGCCCAGTCGCGTCTTCAGCCGCCAATGGACGGTAAAAACCAGTAAAAGAAACAAGAAAAATGTGATGGTTGTAAAGGTCATATTTTGATTATGGCTGTTCCTTTGAATTGTTGCCTTTATTGTTTTTCCCCTGCAAAGACAAGCGTTCCACAGTGCCACGCCGGAAGTCGTCCTTTTTCTCGTGTCACAACCTTGTGTAATATCGGTTTGAAATCCTCAAGATAAGGGACGAGAGTTTCTTCTGTAGAAAATTTGTGTGGATGGCCTACATCCCCTGCCGCCTGACGCTTCTCGGCGGTTGCCCGCAGATCATCGTCATTTGTCAGTTCCTGCCCCAGGATCAGAATCCCTCCCGCCCTGACAACTCGGATCAAATTCGCCAGGCACAGATTAACGTCCCTCACATGATCGAGGACGTTGATGCACACCGCCAGATCAAAAACTCCATCGGCATACAACTTTTCTTCCAGAGGATGATCGTCGATCAGCCACTGACGTTTTTTCCACTTTTTGGCAAGAATGCCGTTATAAGTAACATAGTGTCGTGCCAGTGGGTCACTCGCCACGACATGATGCGCATTGCGGTTTTTCAGAATAAGCCGAAGATTGGTGAACGGACCACAGCCAAACTCAATTACATTGCCTAACTCCTGCGGCACAAAATTATATCCGTCAAATGCCTTTTCCCACCAGTAGTTAGAGGTTTCACCCTCAATACTTTTGAAATACTTCTTTATAAACGTTTTTAAGAACCGCAGTTTACCGATACTCTGCTGTTGTTTGACAAATCGATCCCAGAAACTTTTTTCCCACTTTTGGGCACTTTCCCACTGCTCCAGCCCGATATCTTTATACATAGAACAAATCCTTTCCGGTCTTAGTTGTGATTTTCATTATCTTTCTTCCTGGCAACGCAAAGATGCATGTGGTTATGGAAAAATGGAATCTGTGAAAATAGCCGGTTTATCATTCTGCCGTGCGGATACACCACAAATTTGCAATGCACATATTTGGCAAATAACCGGCCGAATTCGTGGTACAGACCGTCGGTCTGATAAAGAGGTATGCTTTCCAGGATTTCATATTGAGATTCATGGAGAATTCTTTTGAACTCATCAGGAGCAAAACGATACTCATAAAAATCTCCCCATTCGGGAAAAACGTGCCATTTGTATCTTGGATTATATAAATTCCAGCCGGGATGTTCGAGTTGCTTCTTACCAAGCATTTTCCTTAGAAGTGGATTGGCGGATACTATATGGGTGATTCCACAGAACGGTCCTTTCAGTCTTCTCAACCGGTTCAGGCATGGTATAGTGATCAGTGCGATTCCGCCGGGTTTCAAAACTCTCAGCATCTCAGCCAGCGGCCGATACGGCCCTTCCACAAAATGTTCGACAACCCCAATCGAGATTACCCCGTCAAACGTTTCGTCTTCGTAAGGCATTTTTTCGACATCACCCTGAACAACCGGCAATTCCGGCCATTTTTCTCTCACATTCTCAACTGTCGTCTGGTTATATTCGATGCCGGCGCAATCGTAGCCCCTTTCGTGAAGATACTTCACGTACCGGCCTGCGCCACACCCGGCCTCGAGTATCCTGCCGGACCTGGAAAAATACTTGAAAATATACGGGGTCAGCGGATCTTCTTCGCAGGAAGCCAACAGATAATCAAAGTTTTCCGGTTTCCAAGAGAATACGGTGGACATTGTTTCAGTTACTCTCCAAAATCATGTCAATGCCGGATATCCTCAAGTGATGTCAAGTTTCTTGCGGATCGTACCGACAAATCTTTCCCACGTATATTGACGTTCTACGGTTTCTCTGGCCTTATCAGCTATCTTCATCAGCTCTGCTTCGTCGGCATATTGAAGGTCGCGTAACACTTCGACACTTCGGTCCTCATCGTCGCGAAAAATATTTCGCATGTATTCCGTCTCGTAATAGCCCGATTGTGGCGTACAGACCACCGGGAAACCCCAGGCCATGCTCTCCAGAATCGTTGTCGGATTGGGATCGGCACGCGAGGGACTGACAAAAAAGTCGAAATCCTGAGCTATTTTTTTCATGAACTCACCGGTCAAAGGCCTTACTGTGCTGATCCTGGAGACTCCAGCTATCTCCGAACCACGGCCGATCCAACCACACGAAAAACTGTCTTCACGGGAAAACAATCTGCTGAGAAAATCCACCCCTTTCATCGGATCATTCTTGCCGATGTAAAGGAAACGCCGCTTACCCGGCGGGTTAAAACCGGTTTTAACACGCGGGAAATGTTCCGTATCTATGGCCATATCCAGCCGGACCATTTTGGGTATCCAATGAGCAAAAGGACTCGCCGGCCACTGATCCCACCAATACTGCCCCATTATGCCAAAGAGAATATCCGCCCGCGGAAGCAGTCTGTCAATAGCGTCAAGATATGCCTTGTTTATATGAATCGTCTCGATATCGGTATCACAATGCAAAGGTGAGATCAATCCAAAAACCCTCGGCCGGACTGACTGGCCAAGAGACAACTCCGTCACACCTTGCTCTCCAGACCGAAATGGGAAGTACGGATGCCCGAGAAAAATATCATCGGACTTAAACCGGCAGCGTAGTTGTTCGTTGAAACTGTAAAGCAGCGTTGGCATGTGGGAAGAAAGTCCATGAAAAATGTGTCTTGTATTCTCAAAGGGCGACTGTTTGGGCCACCAGTCCATATCCGGGTTTCTTCGGCTGCCGAAAAAACTCACAGGCAAACCTGATTTCTGCAGAAACCGGCAAATTCGGTGACTTGCCCTCCCGGCATATCCTTTGAGTGGAACAGTATAAACCAAATGACAAGTCATTCCGGCATCCCCTGATTTCTACTATCTATGGCAATCTGACTGGTTCCTGCCGATCTCGCGCGATGCCTCAATAATCAAATAGGCAGCTGAAAGAGCGGACAAAAAAAACAAACCTGCCAGAATCCCGTTCAACCAAACACGTCCGACCAGCAAAGCCGTTGCGCCCACCAAAACAAAATTCCCTCCGGCGACTATCATGCTGGAAACCAAATAACATTTCGCCTTACCAAGCCCAAGCAGCGTATGAAAAGCGGGAACGCCGACCAGACTGACAAAAGTACACACGAGCATCAGACGAAACGCCATTGGAATAGCCTCGTTATATTTTTCCTGTAGCCATAGTTGCAGTAAAGGTCGCGCCACCAGAAGAAGTATGGCAAAAAGGGGCAAACCGCCGAAAATGATTAATGCCATACTTTTTCGATTTATGGCCCTGATCCGTTTGATGGTAGTACCGGCAGTGCGTTGCGACAGAATGCTGATCTCCGGCATAATAGGCCGCAGCATAGATTCAATCAGGGCGCGTATCCGAACGGAACTGTTATAAGCAATTTCATATATCGCAATCAATTCCACTCCGGCATAACGCGAAAGCATCATCTTATTGAAGGGACCCAAAAGCATTGCCATAATAGAACTGCCAAAAACTGTTCCGCCGAAATTCAGGAGTTTTTTCAATCGCTGAGTATCCAATCGAGCGGTTTTCAAAAACCGTATTTTTGCCGTTCGACGAATGAATATCAAACACACGGCATTCATAGTTATAAACGCGAATACGTTGCCCAACAAAAGGCTTTCTATACCGTATCCTTTCCATAGCAGCGTCGTTGCAATACCAACGGTTATAACCTTGTTCAGGGTCCGGCAATAATTGGTAATATCCATTCGGCCCAGACCGGACAGTGTTGCGCCGAAAACCTGAACCATCAAAACATACACCGACAGAACGCCGATATAAGGCAATAACTTCAGGGCTATCGCCTCGTTTGCCACGCTCAGCTTGAACAGTCCGATGATCTGCCTGTCAAAGCGGAGAATGACAAGCAATATGACGCTACCGCTGACACAAAGGACAGCCAGGGCGGTAAAAACATAACTTTCGATGTTCCTGAGGTTGTTTTGACCATATTCTTCCGCTACTAACTTGGTAACAGCCTGGGAAATTCCCAGGTCTCCTAATTGGGCGAGATTGAGTACAACAGCTAAAACCAGCCATATCCCATAAAGCTCATAATCCAAAAAGCTCAAATAAACCGGATATGCGACCCCCAGAACAGCAATATTTAAGATCGACGTTACAACACCGCTGGCCATATTGACGCGGAGCTGGCTGGAAAATAATCTCCTCATCATGAAATTTCTGCTCTTGAAAAATTCAACAAACTACCTCTCCAAAACAGCGAGTAATCCCCAGAACAGTATGTAATCTCTAGAACAGCGTGTAAATAAATGGCCCCACCCCCGTACTGGTGAGCATTACCAAAAGCCCCATGAGCAACACAACAATTACTATCGGTAGCAGCCACCATTTTTTATTGTGTTTCAGGAAAAGCCAGAACTCTCCCGGCAGAGAGGTGCGTTCTTGCCGGGCCAGCTTGTCAAATTCATCCTTTTTGGGCTTCTGAGTATCCTCAGACATTTATGTTTTCCTTTGTTAAAATTCCTTTAATCTCGTGATTTTACCATTCCAGCGAGCGACCAACGAGAGCGGTCCTTTGCCAACCATCTGGAACATAAAAAGTGGCCACGCCACCTCCAATTGTCTAAAATTGCCGGAAATACCGCTCTATGTCTTTCGGAGTATCTCGGGGATGCCAATAGCTCTTGGTATCCACATCAAATTTGCGGTGCATCAGATCACGGCCGATCAGGCGAAACAATAGTCCCATCGGCGTTATCAGCAGAAAGTAAAGCACTGCCAGTAAAACATGGCTGATCACCAAACCGATCGGCAGCGTCACCAGCGTTAAACCGAGATAGATTATTCTGGTCAGTTGGAGTGAAATCAGACTAACTATAAAAATTACGACGCCGGCAGCAAAAATAATCAAGGCCCAATCAAGCGCAAGCCCCTTCCAGTAGAATAACAGCGCAATGATGAGCAGCGCAATCAGGGCGATCCTGCCGAAATTTCGAAGCTCCTTATTGCTGGGACTCCAGTTTATTTCTATCATTGCCATCAAAATCATTCCTTTTTGGGCAAAGTGTTTTAATCCAACTGGAATTGGGCTTTGTATTCGTCCACTTCGTGACGGGTGGCCTGCGGTTGTTCTTCTTTATACAGCAGTTGGTTTTCAAGGACGAGCACATCCATATTGGTGGCCATAAAGCATCGGTATGCATGTTCAGGAGAACAGACGATCGGTTCGCCGCGAATGTTAAAACTTGTATTGATAATCACCGAACAGCCGGTCTTCTCCTTAAACAAACTCATCAGGCGATGCATTTTCGGATGGCGGTTGGGGTCAACTGTCTGTACCCGCGCCGAAAAATCCACATGGGTAACAGCCGGCACGACACTGCGTCTGGTCTTCAGTTTATCCAGCCCTTTGGCCTGGTCCGTCTCATCCAATGACAAACGTTTGTCTTCCCGAACCGGCGCCACCAGCAGCATATAAGGACTGTCCTCTTCCGGTCGCATCTGAAAATAAGTATCCACATCCTCACGCAACACGCAAGGGGCAAAAGGGCGAAAGGACTCACGAAACTTGATTTTGCGGTTCATTACCGACTGCATTTTTTCGCTACGGGCATCGCCGATGATACTGCGGTTTCCAAGAGCACGGGGACCAAATTCCATACGCCCCTGGAACCAGCCGATCACCTTTTCCTGATTGATTAGATCCGAGACCTCGTCGAACAATTGCTGGTCATCGGCAAAAGAATGGTATTCGGCATTGACCGTATCGAGAAACTGTTTGATTTGCTCGTTGCTGTAGGCGGGCCCCAGAAGAGATGCCCGCTGCCGATCATTAACTCCATCGACTTTACGCTCATTGTCCAGCAACTGATACCACACAAACAGTGCCGCCCCCAGCGCCCCGCCGGCGTCTCCGGCCCCCGGCTGAATCCAGATGTTCTCGAATGGACTTTCCCGTAAAATTCGGCCGTTACCAACACAATTCAAAGCTACGCCCCCGGCCAGCACCAGATTCTTCATTCCCGTTTGACAATGCACATATCGAGCAGCCCGGAGCATAATCTCCTCGGTAACCGCCTGGATCGATGCGGCAACATCCATGTACAGCTCGGTCAGGGGCGCCTCGGAACTGCGGGCGGGTGCGCCAAACAGCTTTTCGAACCTGGAACTAATCATTACCATTTTGTGGCAGTAGGCAAAGTACGACATATTCAGGCGGAAAGAGCCATCTTCTTTCAAGTCGATCAGTTTTTCCATTATCAGATCATAGTATTTAGGTTTGCCGTACGGCGCCAGGCCCATCAGCTTGTATTCGCCCGAATTAACGCGAAATCCGCTGTAGTATGTAAATGCTGAATAAAGCAGTCCCAGCGAATGAGGAAATTGTATCGTATGCGTTAGCTCGATTTTGTTGTCCCTGCCGGTCCCAAAGCCGCTGGTGGTCCATTCGCCCACGCCATCCAGCGTCAGGATAGCGGCTTCTTGAAAAGGCGAAGGAAAAAAGGCACTGGCCGCATGTGATTCATGGTGTTCGGGAAATACATAACGTCCCTTGTATTTGTAGTTCAGCGCCTTATCCATTTCACGGGGCAGATGAAGCTTTTGGCGTAGCCACAACGGAAGGGCCGTCAAAAACTGCCGAAACCCGCGCGGACCATAGCCGACATAAGTTTCCAGCAGTCTCTCGAACTTCAACAACGGTTTTTCATAGAACACAACATAATCAATATCCTCGGCGGAAATCCCGCCGGCTTCCAGACAATAGTTAACCGCATTGCATGGAAAGTCGTAATCGTGTTTTTTCCTGGTGAACCGCTCTTCCTGAGCGGCAGCGATAATCTCTCCGTCGCGTACCAGCGATGCGGCACTATCGTGATAGAAAGCGGAAATTCCCAGAATATTCATATTGTTCTTACTATCCTAAGGTTCTATACCCAATGGGTGTCACTGCGCCTGACAGGGCCAATTGTAAAGCCTTATAGTTTATGTAAATATAACCTTTACTACTTGGCATTTTCATTCGGTATGGATATACATACAGCACATTTTGCTGCCGGACGGTCAGTTCGGATCAAAACGAAAACCTTTTTGTGTGAAAAAGTGTATGATTTTTTCCACACATTCACTCACCGACCATTCGTGGGTGGGCACAATCAGGTCCGCCTCATCCGGTGCCTCGTAGGGAGCGGTAACGCCCGAAAAGTTTTTAATTTGGCCGCTGCCGGCCAAATCGTATATACCGCTGTTGTCTCTTTGCCGACAAACCTCTATCGGAGCCGAAAGGTATATCTCAAAGAAACGATCTGCACCGATGATTTCCCTGACAAGCTTTCGGCCTTCTTTATAAGGCGAAAGAAAACTACAGATCGCAATAAGTCCTGCATCGTTAAGAAGCCGGGCCACTTCCCCGGCCCGTCGGATATTTTCGCAGCGGTCATCGGCACTGAAACCCAGGTCCTTACTGAAACCTAAGCGGGCGTTTTCACCGTCCAGCACATAACAGTTTCGCCCGGCATCGAAAAGCCGCCGTTCCAGCGAGTAAGCAATCGTACTTTTGCCCGAACCGGTCAAGCCGGTCAGCCAAATAGTCATCGGCTCATGCCCCATGAGCCTGGCCCGTTCCACAACGGTGATTTGGCTCGTATGACGATTGACATGCTTGCTTTTGGGTTCGCTGTGAATTTTTTCGGACGACGGCTGCAGTTCGTTCGGTTCACGGTCGAGGATCATCCCGGCGCCCACCGTATTATTCGTAATGCGATCTATAACGATAAATGAACCGGTCGCACGGTTACGCGAATACGGATCGTGGGCAATCGGCCGACTGGTCGTCAGGACACACCGACCTATCTCGTTAAGTTTCAGTTCGTCGGCTGTGTCGCGGTGCAGCGTATTGACGTCCACCCGATAACGCAATGTCGAAACAGTTGCCAAAACAGTACGGGTAGCGTGTTTGATAAAGTATTCTTTCCCAACCTGCATAGGTTCTTGAGCCATCCAGACCAGCATAGTATCCAATGTCCGATCAACCCTTGGCACATTATGTATATGTACCAGCATATCACCGCGACTAATATCGATTTCGTCTTCGATTGTTATCCCGGCCGCCAGTGGCGCAAAAGCCTCGGCGAGTTCGCCGTCCGGGCCAAAGACCGTCCTGACCCGGCTGCGCATCCCAGAAGGGATTACCATAACTTCATCTCCCGGCTTGATTGTCCCGGAAGCTATCGTTCCCAGATAACCCCTGAACGTCTGGTCCGGCCGCAGCACATACTGCACCGGAAAACGCAGATCAATCAGGTTACGGTCGGAAGCAATGTGTACCGTCTCCAAATGGTGCAACAGGGTGCCGCCCTGATGCCAGGGCATGTTTTCGCCGGCGGTGACAATATTATCGCCTTTCATCGCGCTGACCGGAATGAACGTCAGGTCTGTAACCTCAAGTTTGGCCGCGAAGTTACGAAACTCCCCACATATCCGCTCGTAAACCTCCTGTGAATAATCCACCAGGTCCATTTTGTTGATCGCCACTACTATGTGAGGGATACCCAGCAATGAGGCAATAAAAGTATGCCTTTTAGATTGAGTGACCACCCCCTTTTGGGCGTCGATCAAAACAATGGCCAAATTGGCCGTCGATGCCCCGGTCGCCATGTTGCGGGTATATTGTTCATGGCCCGGCGTATCGGCGATAATAAACTTCCTTTTGGGCGTCGAGAAATATCGATACGCCACATCTATGGTAATACCCTGTTCACGCTCGGCCTTCAATCCATCGGTAATCAAAGCCAGGTCCAGTTCGCTCTGCGTCGAACCTTTCCTGCCGGAAGCATCACGCACAGCGGCAAGCTGATCTTCGTAGATACCCTTGGCCTCGAACAGTAATCGGCCGATAAGCGTGCTTTTCCCGTCGTCCACGCTCCCGGCGGTAACAAAACGAAGCAGGTCTTTCTGCTCATCCCGCCGCAGTAAGGTCGCGGCGTCGAGACTGACCCTCGGCCCACGGCGAAGCTGACGCTTGCGTTCATCGCGGTACAGTAATGTAGCGGTACTCATTATTAACCTTCAAGTACTGAAAATTTGGTTAGAAGTAACCTTCTTTTTTCTTCTCTTCCATCGATCCTTCACAATCCTGGTCCACAGCGCGACTTTCACGTTCGCTTTTACATGTCAGCATGGTTTCTTCGATGATCTCTTCAAGGGTGGTCGCCTCGGACCGGATGGCTCCGGTACACAACTGACAGCCGAGCGTTCGGAATCGAACCATCATTTCTTCCACCATTTCGCCGGGTTTGGGCCGATTGAGCTCGCCGGCCAACAGTAACATTCCGTTCCGTTTGATAACAGGTCGCTTGGCCGCGAAATACAGCGGAACGATCGGTATCTTCTCCACATAAATGTAATGCCATATATCAAGCTCGGTCCAGTTGGAAAGCGGGAATATCCGAAACGATTCACCTTTAACATGCCGGGTGTTATAGAGGTTCCACAACTCGGGACGCTGGTTTTTAGGATCCCACTGCATAAACGAGTCGCGAAACGAAAATATCCTTTCCTTGGCTCGGGATTTCTCTTCGTCGCGCCTGGCGCCTCCGAAAGCAGCGTCAAAATTATATTTCTTTAACGCGTCGATAAGCGCCTGTGTTTTCAGCATGTTCGCACACATCGTACACGTCCAGTTTTCCGCCGGACCGATGCGATCCAGAGCCTCCTGATTAGTGCACACAATCAATCGGGCGCTAACCTCTTGCGTAAACCAGTCGCGAAACTCGATCATTTCACGAAACTTAAAAGTGGTATCAACGTGCAGCAGGGGAAAAGGAATCGGCCCTGGTGCAAAAGCCTTTTGCGCCAGCCGCACCATTACCGAGGAATCTTTTCCTACCGAGTATAGCATCACAGGGTTCTCGAACTCCCCGGCCACTTCCCTCATAATATGGATGCTTTCAGCTTCCAACTGCTTCAGGTGCGAGATATTGTACTGCATTGTTTTTTCGTCTGGTTGTGTTGCTCGGATCGCCTTGGAAGACCGTAAAGCATCGCACGACCCGGTAGCGTACTTATTCGCAGCATAATCATCGGATACGTCAACCATCTCTGGCTCCTCAAACTCTATCGACAATGGCTAAACTCCTGCGTTTTGACCTGACCTTCGGATCTGCAAAGTACCCCACGCTTAAGAAGATAGTCCCAGATAGCCTCAACACACTCCTGTAGGGACATCTTGTGGGTGTGCAGAATCATTTCGGGATCTCTCGGCGGTTCGTAGGGCGCATCGATACCGGTGAACTCAACAATTTCACCAACTCGTGCCCTTTGGTAAAGCCCTTTTGGATCACGCTTTTCGCACTCTTCCAGAGGCGTATCGAGGTAGATTTCTATGAATATCCCATCATCAAGGGCCTGGCGTGCGGTATCTCTCCCAGCTCTGTAAGGCGAAATGAACGAAGTAATCGCGATCATACCTGACCGCGCGAACAGAGCTGCTACTTCTCCGATCCGGCGGATGTTTTCACGACGATCCTCAGCCGAAAAACCCAAATCGCGGTTAAGACCATGGCGAACATTATCACCATCCAGTACACAAGCCGGGTGACCACAGCGTACCAACTGTTCTTCCAGCATACAGGCAATTGTGCTTTTGCCGGACCCCGACAAACCCGTCAGCCAGACAACGCAGCCTCGCTGACCGAGCAGTCTTTCGCGATCTTCGAGACTTATCCGACTCGACTGCCAGATAATATTCGTTTCCTTCACTGCCTTATTCAAATCATATCTCCACATCAATGGGTTTATCACATGTTTCTATTTGTACTGTTTCGATTATCTCTTGATGCCTGACTATCTCTCGAATTGTATCGTATGCGGTCGCACTGGCGGCAATAATACCGTCAACGAGCGTCTGTCGCTGATTGAAAACAAACGGCTCACCGGAGCACCGCCGCGCCTTTCCGCCCGCCTCTTCGACCAGTAACACCCCAGCGGCAATGTCCCATTCGTTTTTCGGGGTAAGGCTGAGCACCCCATCGGCCCGGCCGGCAGCCACCCGGGCCAGCTTATAAGCGATTGACCCGCAGGGATTGATCTCCATCAAAGTTTCCAAAAACTCGAACTTCCCCTTTTTGAGATCCGATCGGCTGGCTTCCACTATCGGTTTGGCACCCAGCGAATGGTCAGACATAATTACCTGACCGTTAAGCTTTGCTCCACTGTTTCGTACTGCTTCGAAAAGCTCTCCTGTCGAAGGATTATACACTACACCCAAAACCACCCTGTTCTGCTCGACCAACGCCACGGAAACAGCGAACTCCGGAATCTTCTTAACAAATTCCCGCGTACCGTCCACAGGGTCCACAATCCAGACACGCTGCTGACCCAGCCGTTTATGGTCATCGCTTGTCTCTTCTGAGAGCCATCCATATTCGGGAAATTCCACAGTCAACAGATTTTTTAGAATACGATTTGCCTCCAGATCAGCGGCAGTGACAAAACTACGATCTTTTTTTTGATTCGTTTCGAAATCTTCTTGAGCGATTCGCAAAATCGCCTCACCTGCCAGACGCGCAGCGGATTTTACAAGGCTCAACTCTGTTTCTAATGGCATGTTTGCCCCGTCAAAATATTTATGCCCAATTTGAACTGCCGTAGTCTTCAGCACAGACAACCAGTCTTCTACTTTCAGCTAATGGTAATATATTTTCGTTTTGAAGGTTTGACGGCATCGCCGGAACTTGATTGTCCAGTCCAAATTTCCAGCCAATTGATATCCGGTACCGCCGTGGACAGGTTTTCCAGATTGTGTTCATCGATAAGACGGCTGAACAGCGCCGCACGATTGCCGGCCGATTCCAGAGAACCGTTAACCTTGACAGCCACTACTATCCGCAACGATTCGTTGGCGCGTCGCTGGCGTAAGGGTAAGGTCATTTCCAGCAGCTTCTCAGGAGCTGGTTCCGGCCCCTTGCTGCGCCACAGCAGTGTCTTTTTACTTCCGTCGCGACTTTGAAGAGGTAGCATCACCCAGGAACACTCCATTCGGTCAGCGGCACTTTGAACTCCATGCCACCACTGGTCGAACGTGACGGCCAAACGAAGCTGTAGTTGAGCAATATCGAAATCACGCTTGTCTCCTTTGGTTTGAATGACCAGATTCCGGTTGTGCTGCAGCTTATTAATGATCTCGCCCAGCCGTACCGCGCCGAATATCCGAAACACCAGCAGCAGCAAAACCAGTGCACAGATAAATATGACAATCGTACCGGTATTACGCGTAGCCATCATGAACATTCCCAGGCCCGCAATCACGAGCGTCAAAGTATAGATTAGAAGGACCACATGACGTTGATGCAGTCCCATATCGAGCAATCGATGGTGAAAGTGGCTGCGGTCCGGAGAGAAAATCGAACGCCGTTCCAGAAAACGACGCAGCATACTGAAAAGAGTATCGAAAATAGGTATCCCTAAAGCCAGTGTCGGAAGGGCCAGGCCCACAAACGTCGCGCTCTTGGTAGCGCACAGAACGCTGGACGTCGCCAACATAAAACCCAGAAACATACTGCCACAGTCACCCATAAATATCCTCGCCGGATTAAAATTGAAAAACAAAAATCCGGTAAGACTGCCCAGCAACGCCAGCATCAGTACCGCCATGACCGGTTGTCCCGAATAAATGGCAAACACCGCAATGACGCCACAGGCAATGGCGGAAATCCCGGCCGCCAATCCATCGAGACCGTCGATCAGGTTGACAGCATTAGTAATACCGACAATCCATAAAATCGTGATCGGCCAGGAAAACCAGCCGAAAGAAAGCGTAAACCAATCGACCAAAGAAACGCTTTCTATGCGAATGCCGAAGGCACATACCGCCACGGCTACGACAAGTTGCGACAGAAACTTTGTGCGAACCCTCAAACGACACAGATCATCGACCAGCCCCATCGCAAAAACTAAAACGCCCCCGGCCAACAGTACGATTATCTTGAGCTGAACCTCACGAAAACTCTTGCCTACAAAATTATTCAGCATAAGAACTGGTATTGTCAACCCCAGCATTGACAGCACAATTGTTACGCCGCCGATACGCGGAATTGCCTTGGCATGCACCTTGCGAACATTCATGTCATCATAGATATTCAGTGAGCGGGCGGCAAATATCATCACAGGAGTGCACAAGGCTGCCAGCAGAACCGATCCGAAATAAACAAGCAAATAAGTAGTCATACAAATCCATCCTTTACAAAAAAACAATGTGTTGCAAACTCAAACTGCACGTCTCAGTGATCGGCCACAACAAATATAAACATAAAACTTGTAATCTACGATGCCGATCGGGGCAAACTCCGTCCCCGTCGGTGTCAGGCCATCTTCGCTCTCGGCGCTTTTGCGACCCTGACAAGCCGGGGCCTTCGTCGCTATTTTTTCAGGTTCGATACATCCGCATCCGAAACCTGAATTTTAACATCATCAACAACATCCCGGTTTCCCGGGTCAATTCGTCCGTGCGTTGGGTATAACGGCCAAACTCGCCAATAATTTTTTGGCCGCTTCCATCTGCGGCTCCAGCCGCAGGCACACCTGCGCTTCGTGGATTGCTTCGGGAACACGATTCACCTCAGCCAACATCCGGGCAAGCGATATTCGCCATTGGACCTGCCCATAATCAAGGGCAATCGCCTGGCGAAAATACTCTATTGCCAAATCATATTTTTCCTGTTTGTAATAGACACGCGCCAGATAAGCCAGCGTCGCTGCCGATACGTCCGATTGTTCGCATTGTCTTTTGAGCAGGTCAATAATCTTTTTTTGTATCGTTTCCGCCAGATTACGATGCTTATCGCTGCGTTCCAGAACCGTTGACAAACAAATAAGACGACGGACATCATTCCCCGCGGCAGAAACCGCCAGGTCCGGCCGATCTTCTTGATTAACGTAAACATCGATCACATCGTCAAACGAACCTTTTAACAGCAGATAGCGGTGAAATTTCCTCAGCGATTCCGCAAAGCGACCTTCCTCTACATCCAGCAACGTAGCGGTAAAACAGGCCGTAGCGTCATTGCCCATCAGATAGTAACCCTGCCGAATATGTTTGGCGCCCGCCGGAGAACCCAAAATATACTTTTCCAACTGACCGGCCAGACAATATGTCGGGCCGAATGTCGCACACAATGCACGGCTGTGGTGAAAATCGGCAACGATTTGGGCCGTGACATTGTTATACTCGGTTGAACTGATATCTTCCCGGCTCAGGGATTGCCACCGATAAACGTTCAGCCAATATCTGTATTTAACATTATGAGGTTGATAACAAACGGCCTTTAACGCATACTGGATTAAGGCGGCATATTCTTCACTGCCGCCCTGCCATTTGTGATCCGTCTGATCGGTCCCGGAATCTGTTTTGACGGCGGTAAGTTTATTCTCGATTTGCAGTGCCTGTTTCCAGCAACTCTCAGCCCTGCGGGCCTTGTCGGCACCAACCAGCAACCAGCTCCACCCAGCCGCCACACTAATAAGCAGACCGACACGCAATAAACGCCAACCGCCTCGGACAGCAACTTGTACTTGCGGTTCATTATCTACACCGACATCCTGACGACCGCGGCCCATACGGGCCAGGTTGATTATCAATCCGCAGAACACCGCCGACAAACACGCATTGGCCGGCACGTGTTGACCATAGTCACTAAAGCTGTGAAGCATTACTGCCAAAACGCCAAATCCCAGACCAAAGGCCGCCCAGCGGATCGGCACACGAACATGCCTGACAATGCGGTAATAATTGTACCAGACAATAACCGCGAAAATTACCACCAGATTCATGCCGATCATACCCATCTCTACTATCGTTTGGATGTACTCATTGTCCGCATGAACCATCAGCTTGGAACTCATCGATCTGTCAAATATCTGATAGACCATTTCCAGCGAACCCAGACCCGTACCCAAAAGAGGAAACTGACACGCCAACGGTATAAGGTCCTTGACAACGCCCCAGCGGTCTTCGTACTTGTCCACATCCCGTAAGGTAGCCAGCCGATCATATACCGCCTCGAAACCGACATAGAGTATGCAGACAAACGCTCCCAATGCTATCACAGCCATAATCCAGTTTCGACCGTTCGGTCGGCGATTCCTGGTTAAGACTATCGTTGTAAAGGCCCCGGCAATCAGAAAACTAATCATGCCCCCACGCGTCAGCGAAGCGAAAATACTAGCGATGCCGATTATGATCATTATCGTCAAAAGCCAGACAACTCGCATACCGCCTTTGTCCGATCTCGTTACAGCGATAGGCGACTTAATCCTGTGGTGCGAAAACTTTTCCTGCAGTTTTACCAACAACAACCCAAAAGCTGCGCCAATTGAAAGATTCATAAACTGACCGTAATGACTATGGTTGATGAAGGAACCCGAGTATGTAACCTTATGACCTGAAGGTATCAACCAGTAAATCTTACCGTTGCCGAACAGCCCGCCCGCCAGGGCCAGCACCGCTATGCCGCCGCCGACCAGGGCAATAACGCCCAGCAACCGCTTGATCTGTTGTTCGCTGCGATAAACGTTGACTACCACGATAAAAACCGTCACCACCACCAGGACCAGGCACAGTTCACGACCGGTCGCCCAGGGATAAAAACTCAGCGTCATTGAATCTCGTATCTCGGGCATATTGGGCAGATCGCCCAGGAGAGCCGTTTTCATCGCCGCGGTATTGGGCGAGACGATTCTCACCAGCCGGCTGCCAAGAGACGCCAGTTGAATAACAACCGCAAGGACAAACAGTACCATCGGTATATATGCCCACGTCCAGACCGGCTTGGCTTCTTTCCTGACAGCAAACTTAAGAGCCAGACAAAACGCCATGGCGCCGGCAAACACAATAATTACCTGCTCGCTCCAGGCATGAACGACTCCAAGGGCAAGAGGCATGAAAAACAACAGACCGATCATCAAAGCTTCGATGACACGATCAAACAGGCATACTTGTTCTGACGAAACCGGCATGTCGGTTGCCTTCAAATTATTTTCGATGTCTTCTGATAACATTTTACTATTCATTTTCACTCATTCTTGTCGGTATCGCTTTTTGCCGTCCCGCTGGACCTTGACAGTTTCTTTTCATTTCGAGACGGACCGCGGTACTGATTGATATTTTCCGCTTGCGTCTTGATTACTACGGGTTTTGGAGACATATCTTCTGGTGATTCTCTGCCAGTAGAACTGTCCCCATAGCGGTACGAATAGTATTTGTAGCTGCCGTAATAACCATAACGATTCTTGGCAGGGGACACATCGTTAACCACTACTCCAAGTACATTTGTCCCAACACTAAACAGATTATCACAGGCCTGCTCAGCGGACTTGCGGGCGGTCTTTTCTGCATGAACCACCAAAACGGCCCCATCGCATATCGCTCCCAGGATACAGGAGTCGGTAACGTTCAGAACCGGGGGGGAGTCGATAAGTATCCGATCATACATTTGAGAAACTTCTTCAAGTACACCCATGAACCCCCCACTGCTGAGCATTTCTGAGGGATTGGCTGTCACCACGCCACTTGGCAGTATATCCAGACCGCTAACAACAGTGGACTCAATGGCCTGATCCAGTTGACACTTCCCGGACAGCACACCAGAGAGACCGTCAAGCCGATTAATCTTGAAAATCTTGTGCTGCATCGGTTTGCGGAAGTCCGCGTCGATAATAAGTGTACGCTGACCGGACTGTGCCATGGCCGCAGCCAAATTACTGATGACCGTGGTTTTGCCGTCCCCTTCTGACGCAGACGTAACCAGAATCGTCTTGACCTTGTCCCAGCCTGCGCCAAAATAAATGGCGGTGCGAATCGCACGATATGCCTCGGCCGCCGGACAAACCGGCTCAAGAAATACCTTTTGGCCTCGGGTCAGGTTCGATTCATTCCCAGACATGGTGGGAACGGCGCCAAGCACCGGCACCCCAAGCAAAACAGAAATCTCATCGGCGCTGCGAAGCCGATGATCCATCCAGTCGCACAACAACGCCAGAACCAGCCCCAGCATCAGTCCCAAAACCAACGATACCGCCACAAAGCGATCTTTCTGGGGAAACGTAGCACGATCTGCGGGACGCGCTATTTCCACAATGCTGATATTAAGAGCGCCGGTATCTTCGGTTACGTTGGAATTCTTGATGCGATTGTCGATCTCATCACATAACTTCTTGGACCGATCGAGGTCCGATTTCAGCATGGCATATTCCGCCGCCTTGGCGTTAAGCTCCAATGCCAGCTTCTGCTGCTTTTCCAGAGAATCACGAATTCCCGCTTCTTTTTGCAGGGCAGCGGTCCACCGCTGGACAAGAAAGGCCCGGTATCCCTGGATAAGGTTGTTTTCCTCCTCGGTAATACGTCGTTTCAGTCGAGCAATTTCTATCTCGATTGTCTGGACGGCTGGAAGATCGCAAGTACCCAACTGCAGCAGAGTTTTCAATTGCTCCTGAAGCCCATCCATCTCTTTGCCCAGTTGATCGTACTGGCTCCTCGAAGACAGATACTCGCCCTGACCACGATGGGAATTGAGAAAGTGTTTAACTTGCTCAGCGTCACCCATTATCGCGTTGACAGCGATATAATCTGCTTTGACCGCCATAATTTCCAGTTGGACTTCCGTCAGAACATCGCAGAGACGACCAAGACGATGCACGATAATATTGTCGTCACTGTTTTCCAGAGATATAACCCCGTTGACGCGGGTAAACTCCAATAAGGCGCGAAGCTTTTCGTCTGATTCTTTATCACGCCGGACCTTGCCCTCGTAGAGTATTTTCAGCACGTCTCTGGAACTGCTGCGCTTGCTGGTAGATTGATTAGTAATGTAGGAATCCACTACCGCATTGACCAGTTGAGCCGCCTCCTGGGGATACGGACTATCGAACGAAACACTGATAAGGTCGTCTCTGTTGCCGACGGTAACATTCAGTCTCCCTTTCAGATAAGCAATGATATTACTGACCCGGCGTAATGTTTTCATCTGCCTGATGGCCGGATCGTCTGCGACGAGAGCAAGAATCGGCGTCGATCTTAGTAATTCCTTCTGGGTGTGCAGATAGTTCTTCGATTGGGTCATAACCCCTTCCTGCTCGGTGATGATCTCAGGACCGGTTTGCTCCACATATAGCCGCGAAGTGCTCGTATAGACGGGCGTGACACGGGTCAGATAGACAAGAGTCGCTCCGACCGTAATGACCACGGCCAGCAGTACAATCAATCTACGCTGCCATATTACATGAATCAGCCCCTCGCCGAAAAACTCACCGGTTCTCGGAACTGATACTAAATGGCTTTCGTTTTCAATTGTCTTAGCCTTGTAAGACTTCAAATTAACTACTCACACACATCTCACCTGCCATATTTTTTATATACATGCGTAAACCAAACGCTTCTACTGCTCCTAATCATTGCTCCTGCTGGTAGCATCTTCAAAAGACGTATCAAGACGATACGTCGCAAAAGCGTTAAGACCAGTAGTAACACGAAATATCTGGGCAAAAAGTAATCGCGTCTGAGTACTGAACGTTTGCTCAACCGCAACAATATCGCCCGGCTTAATGACAAGATTGGCTGCATCCTCAGGCGAAGTGCCTTTAAGACGGAAAGACGCCGAAATTACACTACCGTCGGCACATTGACGGTACACCCTCGCGTAACGCGGGGCGGCAATCTTGTTGACTCCACCCGCAAAAGCCAACGCCTGCATCAGATTGTATCTCACACCCGGCGGATAAGAAAAAACACCGCTCTTGTTAACAAGACCGATAACGGTAAATACCTGTGGGTTGAGCTGCTCGACTTCGACAATATCTCCTTCGTTCAAAGCCACGTCCGCAAACGGAATATTCAATCCCTTAACGGGCAACACTACAGTATTGTTCCCGTTAGCGTCGCCGGCACGACAAATACGAATCACTGCGGCTCCATCGTTCACAATCCCTTTCGCCTTCATTATCAAATTGACAAGCGTCATCTCGTCGCTGTGACAAAGGTAACTGCCTGGTTCGTTAACTGCACCGAGAATAGAAATTCTCGCTTCCCGATAGCTGACCACTTTGCCGACCACCGCAGGAGGCATATTAACGTATTTCGGATGGTAGGCACTTGCGATCATCGCTTCAACCTGATCGATACTTCTACCGGCCACCATAATCGACCCAACGATGGGAATCGGTATCGTACCCGATGAGGTGACCCGGCAAATATAAGGCTCTATCTGTCCCAGTGAATCGATCATCTCCGGCGTGACCACCCGTAATATCGCCGGCATCCGAAACTCCAGCACATCCCCAGGCACTACACAGTACAAACCACCGGTAACTCGCCGTGACCTCATCAACTCGGATACATCTGTAGTCGGCCGAATAGGACCGGCACGCTCAAACTGGTACAATTTCTCCACAACCGAAACATTTGAGTTCTTGTTGCTCTGCAAATCTATATTATGAACCCCGGACAAAGATCGGCTTCGCCATATCGCCATATCGGCCGGCGCAGAACCACACCCTGGAACAAGCAACAAGCCAATCCCAAAACTCATTCCCGTTGCAAGAACACTAATTAAACATCCATGTTTCATCACTTGTCTCACACGACGTTTCTATTACGGTGGCTGATATGGGCTTCTGTCCAAAAGCCGTTCTGGAACACGCACCTCCGATGTTACGCTGCCCTGATCAGTAATCTCTACCGGTTCCGTATCCGAACCGGATGATTCCTCCCCCCGCTCAAAATCCCTCTGTTGATCTTGCCCGGAGTCCTGGACACCTTCATCACCGTCGCCATCGGAGATCATTTCTTCGCCGATACCTACACATCCGCCACCGTCAACCATAATAACAGCCTCCACCTGCTCAGGCTCCACGGTTACCTGCTGTTCAGGGATCGATCCTTCAGATATTGCGGCAATCGTATCTGTTCCCTCTGCCGACTGAGGGTCTCCGCTGACAGCGTCAAACATCAAAATAGTGCCCACATTCAACGCGACAACAACGAAAGCTGCCGCTACCGTTTGAACTGCAGCGGCATTGTTACCAAACAGTTTTGATACAATAAGACCCACGCTCATTGGTATTTACTTTCGCAGTTTTTTTAACCCAATTTTTATTCAACAGGGCCTGTTACGTAAAAATGGATTTTTACACTCTCTCCAATACAAGTAAATTCTGGTCCGACCAAACGTAAAAGGCAAAAAACCGAACATTACCCAATAGAACGTATGCGCATACCCCACAGACAACTAATACATTGTCATTAAGTACATGCTCATTAAGAAACATAGCTCATCCTTAAGCTCATATACCGGGTCTCCACCCTGGCAGCGACCATCTCGTCGCGATTTCTATCCACATTTTCCGCTACAAAAGACCAGTTCCGCAAAAACTGTGCCAATTCCCCCTTAAACACAGCCCGAACAAACGGGACAACAGACAACCAAATCATACGTAAACGGTTCCAAATAAAGAAGTTATGGGAATATCAGCTTGTCCTTTGTTGCCGCCTAAAAATAATAGCCAAGGACAATTACCCAGCTTTCCACGCAGAAAACGCCAAAAATCAGACGCAATAATTGCGCGATGGCAACGGAGATAACGCAACTATTGCCCGCGATCCAAACCAGATAATCCGCAAAATCAGAATAGTTATTCTTTAATATGGCTTTTTCTGCTTGCTCGCGATTCACGACCATTTGCTTCAGGAACAATTGTATTTTATCTTAGATTTGGACACAGAAATTAAGCGTAGAGTCTCCCGTGAAGGCAGGCTTTTTGTGGCCGATTTGCCGGCTGTTGGCAAAACCAGGGTCCTTACATCAACAGCGCCTCAAGAGGCACTAGCGTCGTCGTTGAATGTGACGTCGTTGGTGCCTCTTTTTTGTGCGATCCAGGGAACGGGTGTCTCGAACAAATAGGAATGTGTTCTTAACTTACGTTATTACAACAAGTTAACGTGATGCGACCGGCTCGACGCAAAATGGCCCGGCGCAAGTGAGATGGTATCTTGAGACCTGCTGTGGCTGGTCCACGGTAATCAGGAGGTGAGAAGGAAGAGATGTTTAGCATACATAATTTAGGTTCATCCAGCATTGTCAGTCATCTGATCGAGCTTGGTACGCAACTGGCGACGTCAAACGAGCGTTTGACCACCGGTTACCGCGTCAACAGGGCTTCCGACGATCCTTCCGGAATCATTGCCGCTAGCAATTTCTCGGCTGAAATCGCCAGGATCGACGGTCAACTCCGCAATGCACAGAGAATAAGCAGCATTGTCGATACTGCTGACGCCGCTCTAACCGAAATATCGACATTGATGGGCACCATTGAGACCGCACAGTTGGCCGCAGCCAGCGCAGCCACTGAGGAAGATAAGGCCGCCTACCAGGCCGAGATCGACACCGCCATTGACGCCATTGACACCTTGGTCAACACGACCTCTTTTAACAACACTAATCTGCTCGACGGATCGTACGCATATACAGTTTCCGGAGTGGACAGTGACGATCTCGCTGATGTCCGCGTCAAATCTGCCAATCACAGCGATACCCCGGTTACCTATACTGTCGAGGCCGTCGCGGCGACTAAAGCCGAAATATCTTACGGTGGTGCAAACCCCGTCGCGGATGTCATATTTACGCTGACTGGACCAAACGGGTCAGCCCAGATTACCTGGCAGGCAGGTCAATCCAAAGCCACATTAGCAGCTCTTGTTAACCTTGAGACAGACAGTACAGGCATCGTGGCGGAATACGATACGTACGTGTATTTCCGACCGGAGAACGCCGGCGAGGGCAACAACGTGGAAATCACTTTTCAGCAGGGTAGTCTTACCATGCGTAATGGCAATCAGACTGTTGACTATGGAGCCGATGCCACTGCAACCGTCAATGGTGCCAGCACATCGGTAAGTGGCAACGATGCCTACTACACCAGTGGCAACACCTCTATTTCCCTTACGCTCGCTGACTCTTTCACTGCCGGCACCACCATTTTCACGGTCCGCGGTAACGGAACTGACTGGGCCTTGGGTACCTCCGCTGCCAGCCGAATCAATTTCGGCCAAGTCTCGCTGCGATCCACCAATCTGGGTAACGGCTCCCTGGGCTACCTCAGCAGTCTCAAAAGCGGCGGCGACAACGACATAGCGTCGGAAAACTACTCAGCGGCCGCCGCAATCATACAACGAGCTTCTTCCCAGATAGCCGCGGACCATGGACGATGGGGTGCGATCAAATCCTGCACCATCGAGAGTTCCACAAACTCCCTTACCGTCGCCAAAACCGCTATGGAAACAGCAAAAAGCAACATAATAGACCTTGATTACGTCGCCGAAACCGCCAACAACGAACGATTGCAACTACTTATGGACGCCGGAATTACAGCCCTAACATCTTCGAGCCTGATCGCAAGTAACGTACTTTCTATACTTAGCACTGTAAACCTGTTATCGTAATCAGTCAAAGAAGTATATCTTCGACTTTACGTCGGATCACCATTAAGCGTTCCGTCATTACCACTCACTCTAGTACCACTCAACTCATCCAGCTTCCAGTGCGCCATCAGACGTGGAACGCCTTCCAGCCAATTCCCCCGCAGCCCTGTCCAGAGGGATTTAATGCGGGAATGAATTGAATCCGTTAACATCAATTACGGTGGTGGACGCATCCGCTGCTCATGCCAGGACGCACACAGATCCCCTTTGGTCGGCCCATTTTTTTTGCTCAGTGACTCTGTTTTTACTTGCAAAAAGAGAAAAGCTTTGATACACCTGCATTTTATAGCTGAAAGGGAGAATTACTGATCAGTTTGGCTGAGTGTCCCGTTCGGCAGCGTGGAATCATGAAAAACCGGCTCACATACGCTTTTACGGAGAATAGTAATGGTAGCTTATATACGCAACACAACAATTTTGATTCTGGTTTTGATCGTTTGTCAGGGTTGCACCTTTGATGCTGTTCGATTGAACCGTCGGGCTCAGGTGTATATCAAACACAATCAATACGATATGGCCAAAAAAGTGCTTACGGAAAGCCTTGAATCCGATTACGAAAACTCCGCTTCGCACTACTGGCTGGGGCTGTGCCATGAGACACTGAACGATCGGACCAATGCCATTTGGGAGTACGAATTAGCGGTACGTTTTGACCCGGCCATGGACGTTGCACAAATGGCCTATATCAAGGCCCTTTATCGTAACAAACAAATTGACAAATCTATAGAAGCAACTAATTTATTCCTGGAACACAAAGATGCCGCCAGCGAGTTTGTACCTTTAGCGGAAAGTTTCTTCCGCGACCAGATGGAACAACACGCCATTCTTACCTATCTCGCCGCGGCCAAAGCCGAACCGCACAACGCTGAGCCTCTAATGACCTTGGCCGAACACTTTTTTACGCAAGGCAACGACGAAAAGGCTATCGATCATCTCATCCTGGCATTCAAGGCCGATCCGTATTATCCGGGATTGGCGCGACGATTGGGTGAATTAGGTTTTCGCGTGGATATACCTCAACCTAAAATGTTCTATCGTCCCAGCGAACTGGAACAAGACATTACCAATATAGAAATATAAACGGAAACTGCCGGGTTCTCAGTGCTGCGTCAGGCTTGTCACCAGCCCATTAACCAGGCGACGAACGTTTTCGTCGTGATCACAGAGCTTGTCGATGTTACGATAAGCGTGAAGAACTGTGGTATGATCGCGACCTCCGAAATACCCACCGATTTCTTCCAGACTGTGGCCGGTAAGATCACGAGCCAGATACATGCATATCTGTCGCGGAAAGGCAATGCTGCGACTGCGACGTCTGCCCTGCAGGTCGCTCAAACGAATATCAAAATGATCGGTTATCGATTCGATTATCTGCGAAATGGTTATCTGCCGATGGGCCGGCGTCGGCTCCTCTCCCAGCGCCTGACGGGCCAATTCCAGTGTGATTTGGCCGTCATCCAGCATCGCCAGGCCATGCACCTTGGTCAGGGCGCCTTCCAACTCCCGGGTATTGCTGTCAATTTTGCGGGCGATAAAGCTGATCACCTCTTCCGGTGGATCAATGCTCCGCAAAGACGCTTTCTTGTGTAAAATAGCCATCCGCGTCTCGTAGCCCGGCTTATCGATTCGCGTAACCAGCCCCTGATTAAAACGACTGACCAGGCGATCCTCAAGTTTGGGTATCTCCGACGGACAGCAGTCCGACGACAAAATTATTTGCTTACGCGCCTGATAGAGACTGTTGAATGTGTGAAAAAATTCTTCCTGCGAACCTTCCCGTTCGGAAAGAAACTGAACGTCGTCGATTACCAGTGTATCCACATAGCGGTACTTATATCGAAAATCGTAAAGCTTGCCGTTTTCCACCGCCTGAATGAAATCATTGACAAACGTCTCGCACGTCATATACATAATCCGGGCCTGGGGTGACTGCTTTAGCATTACTTGGCAGGTTGACTGCATTAAATGCGACTTGCCCAGCCCAACCGAACCATGGAGAAACAAAGGATTATACGTACAACCGGGCGATTCGCTTACCGCCACGCATGCCGCGTGCGCCAATCGATTGCACGGCCCTACTACAAAATTATTAAACGTATAGTCAGGATTCAGGCAAAATAAATCTACATTTTCGTTATAATCGCCGGCCAAATCCGAATCAATCTGGCCGGACATATCATCTTGCTCGGTATGAACGTATTCCAGACCGATCAAATGCCCCGTGACCCTCTGTGCCGCCTCACGGAAACCAACATTACATTCCTGCCTGAGAAACTGAAGCCACGAACGTTCAGGAACTCCAACCCTCAGCAGACCATTATCCAGACTGATCGGCTCTATTTGTTCAAACCAACTACGCCAAAGTTGGCTGTTGTGTTTTTGTAAGTGGCGAAGAATCTCATCCCAGATATTCGTTAAAACATCAGCCACGCACGCATTCCTTTCGCTGTGTTTTTTTTCTGTCTTATGTAGGCTGTCTCAACCTGCTCAAAAGAGCTGAAAACACGCAACAAAACAGATTCCGTTCCCCTGAACATCGTTACCCATCCATGGAGCAATAATGTACGAAATAAAAGACGAGCCATCGCGGCTCGGATTAAAGGCATCATTAAAACCGCAGCCCATACAGCCACCGAAAAACTCACTCAACAGGCCAGCGAGAGCAACTCCTTGGCCGCTTCATTTCATTGAGCAAGCGGGAGTTTAACTGCACCGTCAACCATTGTCAACAAAAAAAATTAGTGACTAAAAAATTCTATCAAAACCTGCCCCGGAATGCGATTTTCAATATCGAAATTGCCGTCTTTGGGTTGACAATATTATCCCTTCAGTGTACCTTGGCTGGTTGTTTCTGTCGCTTCAATCTCATAGATGGCTTATTTTGAGTAAACGGGAGCATAGCATGGTAAAGGATTTGGTCCGGAAAAGCCGAAGTTATCGTCGTTTTGATCAGAGTTATCTTATCGACCGGGCCGCCCTGCGGGAACTGGTCGATTTGGCCCGCATGTCACCTTCCGCGGCTAATTTGCAGCCGCTCAAATATATACTTTCTTGTGAGCCGACCCAAAATGCCTCGATTTTCAATCACCTCGCATGGGCCGGTTACCTGAAGGATTGGCCCGGACCCGCCGAAGGCCAGCGGCCTTCAGCTTATATTATCATCTTGGGCGATACCGGCATCAGCAAAACCTTTGGTTGCGATCACGGTATTGCCGCTCAGAGCATTCTGCTCGGCGCTGCTGAGAGGGGCTTGGGCGGATGCATGATCGGCTCGATCGATCGCGATGCACTTCGCAAAAAGCTGGACATAGATGACCATTTACAGATTCTACTGGTCATCGCACTGGGCCGGCCCGCCGAACGCGTTGTCCTGGAGGATATGACAACGCAAACAGGCATCGAATACTATCGCGACCAGCAGGGTATCCATCACGTACCAAAACGACCACTCGACCAAATTATCATCAAATAGTATCAACCTGCGGGAATGTGTATCTAACTACCGTTTTCTCAAGGTCCATCGGTTTTCTGTGATTGCTTAGCCTGCAGTGATTGAAGATATTCCTGCAGTTTTGTAGCGGCGTCTTCCCGCAGTTCTCTGCGATACTCCTCGATTGCTCTTTGAAACTCTTCATACGCCCGTTTTATATTGCCGCCGCCGTTCAGGGCCTCCGCCAGATTGTAATGAATATTCCCCGTATTGGTTATTAACTTTTCTTGGGCAATATATTTCAGACAACTCTCAAATGCCTCAGCCGCTTCCATCCATTTACGCCGTTCGAAGAGAATCATTCCCATTTCATTATACGCCTGCACCGACATTGTCGGAGCAATGTCAATAATTTCACGGTATTTTCTTAAGCAGGCGTCTAACTCGCCTTGCTGGAAGAGCTCTTTAGCCTCATCAAAGTACTCAACACACAAAAAACTTATCGCGTCTGCCTGGACAACCGGGCAAACCAGGCTTTCAATAGGAGCATAGTCGTCCGTCAAAACCAGACCGTTGTTCTTTTCCCTGAGCCGTTGCATATCCGATTCACTCAGATGCCACAAATTTTGGCGTTTCTTGTATTTGATGCAGAGTTCATCGATATCGAGACTTTGCTTTGCCGCGATAACCACAAAGGTGCTCCGTGCCGCACGAGGCAGATCGCCACGCGCCACAACGTAAACATAAGGAAAAGTTTTCTCCAGAGTATTGACTATCGCACCCAGGAACAAACCGCTCTCGAAAATATCTATCAGATTAAGCATATACACGCCGTCGTCAGTAAGTAGCCGTGAAATCTTATCGTTGAATTCGCGGGTAGTCAGGTGATAGGGCACCGAATAATTATCGATAGCGTCTTCATAGATGAAATCGTAACGCATTGACGGACCGCCTTGAGTTTCCTGTTCCAGCAGACCGTTAATGTAATTTCGCCCATCCATCGCGAATGTTCTTATCGAGCTGTCACGGGCCAGACCGAAACCACGAATAGCCGCTTCGGTGACCCCTGGATCGATCTCAGCCACATCGACCTGGCTGTTCGGCCAAACCTTCTTAACATATCTCGGATACGAATATCCGCCTCCTCCAATTACCAAAACCGTCAAATCGTCCTTATCGTCGCTGAGCTTGCCCGTTATCGCCGCGAAAATATGACTGTAAAAATACTGCAAATCCAATATGTCATCCATCAGTATTTCACTGTGTTTGAGCTTGTCCTGCATAAAAGCTCGCCGGTCGGGACTGGAAGACAATTGCTTCACCGCAACATAACAATATGCGGTTTCATCTTCGTAGATAGTGTTCTCGGAGACTGGTTTTCTAATGGCCAGATAAGCGCCGGCCTTCTCGGCCCATCCCCACGGCCCGATCCCTACAATCACCATACCCAAAAACACCACCGCCCAGACATAAACCACCTGAAGACGTATGCAATAAAACATAGCCATCAGCAAAAGTATTGCCGCGATGATCCAGATCACTGCTATACTGCCTATTATCCCGATCAGGTAATATCCTGCGGAAAACGTCCCCGCAATACTGCCGATTGCCACCCACGCATAAATGTTACCAACCGTTTTCCCTCTCGGCAGACCCTTGTCAAGGGCGGCTTTAGCCACTATGGGGCTTATAGCTCCGAGTAGTATCGATGGCAACAGAAACACCAGGCAAACATGGGTAAAAATGTGTATTGACCAGCCAAGCTTCCACAGCCACATCCAGCTTCCGACCAGGTTATTCCATATTATGATTGCGACGCATATCATGGAAGAAATAGCAAACAGACATGCTAAAGTGGTTTTCGATTGGAAACGGTCTGCCATACGGCCGCCCGTGTAATTGCCGATGGTAATGCCAGCCAACACCACACCGATAACGGATGTCCACGTGTACAGGCTTGAACCGAGTGAACGGGCCACGATCCGGCCCGCCACGAGTTCCATCGCCATTATGCAGAAACTGGTGACAAATACCGTAAGAGATGGAATAACCATTGAATTGTATTGTGCCGTTTTTTGTGTATCAGTATGTTTTTCGATCACAATCATGACCTTTACCAAAGCCAAAAAACGACCGCCGGCCTTCAACACGAAAGCCCGCAGACTGCTGCTTTACTGCCGGGGACCATTATATACCAATCACTTGTGAGTTTGCAAGGTTGCTTTTTCGTGAATCCTTTATACTCATAACGATTGAGTTTTTCCGTTTTTTTTGTTATGTATTTATTCTGACAACCGTTAAAATTGATGTTGGCGTCAAAAGTCAATATTCGCAACTAAAATGGTGTTCCATTGTCCATGACATCCAGAGAAAGAGTCTTAACTGCGTTCGAGCATCTCGAACCCGACCGTGTGCCGACATGGTGTGGCGCCTCGCCAGAATTCTGGGCCAAGGCAAAACGCCGGTTAAACCTCGACGATAAAGGTCTGCGAATTCGTTTCGCAGACGATTTTCGCCGGGTCTATTCCAGGTACAACGGCCCGGATTTCAAGTTGCCTCCCGACGCAACCTCCTGCACGCCGTTTGGCGTTGGGCACGCCGGCATCGGCTACGGACAACCCACCAGCCATCCTTTGGCCAACGCCTCAATCAAAGACGTGCACGAATATCCCTGGCCCGATCCAAAGTGGTGGGACGCCAGTCATATCCACGCTGAGGCTGCGCAGTACCAGCGGCAGTATGCCATTCTCGGTGGTGACTGGTCGCCTTTTTGGCACGACCTTATCGATCTGTTGGGAATGGAAAGCCTGTTCCTGCAAATGTACGATCAGCCCGAACTCGTTGACGCCGTATTAACTCATCTTGTCGATTTCTATTGCGAGGTTTCTCAGCGTATATTTGACGCCGCCGCTGATGTTATCGACATCTTTTTTATCGGTAACGACCTGGGCACTCAGACCGGCCCCATGCTCGGCCTGGACCTGTTTAACCGTTTTGTCGCACCGCATCTTCAGCGATTCGCCGACCTGGGCCATTCTTACGGTCTCAAGGTTATGCTGCATTGTTGCGGCGGCTTTGCCGAGCTTATCGACCCAATGATAAAAGCAGGCATTGACGGCTTGCATAGTATTCAGCCGTGCTGTCGCGGTATGGATCTGAAAAAATTGAAAGCCAAATATGGCGACAGGATACTTTTCAATGGTGCCATCGATTCCCAGAGAATTCTGATCGAAGGCACCGAAAAATTTGTCAGAACAAAAACCAGGGAAGTACTCAGTGTTATGATGCCTGGCGGCGGTTACATTGCCGGCGCCAGTCACGATTGTATTCTCGAAGAGACACCGCTCGAAAATGTACTCGCGATGTTCGATACGATCAAAGAATTTGGAATTTACGACCGGTAAAGGAAAAAAAAATGACGTCAAAAGAACGTATGATGCGGGCCTTGCGATTAGAAAAACCCGATCGCCTGCCCGTTAGCATCCATCAATGGCAGCAGTACCATTTGAACGAGTACATGGATGGCGTTGATGACTTAACCGCTTTCAAGCAGACCGGCCTGGACGCCGCCATCCAGTATTTTGAAGCTATGGGACAGTTTTGGGTCCCCAATGCCGAACAATACATAGTCCAGACGCCCCAATGGCACGAGAAAATAAACGTCATAAACTCCGACCCGCAAAACAAACTCTTACATCACACCATCGCCACGCCTGGCGGAACCCTCACTTACAAAACCGGCGGCAATCTTACTACCACATGGATCACCGAATACATGGTAAAAGCCCACGAGGACCTCGATTTGGTGGAAAAATACATGCCCGTAGCGACGCTAAACAAAGACAATATCGCACAAGCCTATGACAACCTTGCCGATGCCGGTATCTTGCGAGGTTTTGTTTGGGGAGACCAGGCCGGCTGTTGGCAGCACGCCTGCTGCCTGATGGACACCACACGCCTCATAATGGAAGCGATTGACAATCCCGACTGGGTCCATCGTTTTATGAACGTACTGCTGGAAAAAAAATTGCGTTTTATCGACGAATCGCTCAGAGGCGCCAAATTCGACCTGATCGAAACCGGCGGCGGCGCTGCCAGCGACACCTTGATCTCGCCGAATATGCATCGCGAATTTTGCCTGCCGTATGACCGCCGGATACATCAGGCATTACATGATGCGGGACATATCAGCACTTATCATACCTGTGGCGGAATGATAAACATCCTCGACCTGATCATCGCCAATGAAACAGACGTCTCGGAAACTCTCTCGCCACCCGGAACCGGCGGCAACATCACGCAGCCGCAAAAGGTCCGTCAGGCTTATTCCGGAAAAGTTGCTATGATAGGCGGTATGGACCAGTTCAACATCCTTACCATCGGCACTAAACAGCGGATACGCGATGAGGTCCATCGCTTGTTTGAAGGTTTCGGCAGCCACGGCGGCTACATCCTCTCCGCCAGCGACCATTTTTTTGAAACGCCCGTCGAAAACCTGATCGCCTTCGCCGATGCCGCAAAGGAGTGCACGTATTAACTAAGTATTACCCGGTTCGACACTAATAACCTCCTCCTGAGGAAATTCGTGTTGCGGTAAGCACCGGTGACAATGCCAGCCCTATCGGACGGACAAACTCAGCAATTAGGTTGCCCGCAGCCGCCAAAGGTGTTGGCGGTATATAAACAATATCGCCTTCCTGTAATAGAACGTTTTTGCTCGTATCGCCGTGAACGATCATACTCAGAAGATTTATTTCGAAGACTTGCGGCTTGACCTCCTTATCAGCCGACGGCCGTATTACCTGGATATGTTGTTCCCAGCCGGTAATCTCGATATTCGCCGCGGTGACAGCCGTTAACAAAGTGTCGCGCCCAGTATAGGACTTGGTCCCAGGATAACTCACTTCGCCGACAACATAGTAAACTTTACTTTCATAAGCGACTACACGCACATCTACAGGCTTATCGCCCGTCAGGGAATACAGCTTGGTAGCTTTTTCACGTAAAATATCGGCGACTTGCGCAGTCGTTTTACCAGCGGCTTCTATTTCACCTAAGCTCTCGAAAGATATTCTCCCATCTGGTCGAATCTGCTGACGTTGCAGATTAATTTCCGGAACTCGCGCGCAGTGGATTTCAACCTCATCCGGAGGATACAAAACATAATCAGCGCAGGTTACATCTCTTTGAAAAGGCTTCACAAACGCCTCTATCGCCTTGGGCTTAGATGAAAAACATCCCGTCATACCTGCGCAAATAACAAATACCAACACAACCGCCATTACCCTGACATACCTCATCTTTACGCTCCTTAATTCAGTATATATAAATCTTACAAGGCTATGCTATCGATTTCACCTAGTCTTCCACCGCAATACCACTAATTAATCGGCTTTTTGCCCCCCATATCCTTATTCCCGGGGCAATTTATTAAAAAAAGGACCGATAACTACCCCATAACCATCCCTCTGTATTGCTTCAGGGAACCGCTTAAACGCGTTTGGCCAATTCACGCTCAACCAGTACAAGTTTAGACTGATTGTTTTACCGTGTCACATCATTTAAAGTTTTAACAGGTGCTTTGAATTCAACTCCATCGAAACCCTTAAAATGTGCTTTTCCGCATTTGATTTTATGTCGTTCGCCTACTGAAAGGGATGGGTCGTTAATGTCATTTGTTCCTTTGGTTTCGGCGACAAAATACACTTTCTTATCATTCTCATAAACTAACGCCCAGTCAGGATTATATTTCCCGATAGGCGTATCGATCAAAAACCACCACGGCAGCTTGAAATAAAACTTTATATCGTTCCTATTCTCACACTCTTCAGCAAATAGCCGCTCTATTTCACTGTCAAACTGGACATAATCGTAAACGGTCTTATCCCTTTTCTGCACTGCATAAAGGTTACCAAATCGCTCATCCAAGTAACCGTAAAGCTCTTTATCATCGAAAAGCGTCTGCTCCCAGTAAGCCCCGGCGATTTTCTCGTATTTAATCCCGTCAACAATCAACTCATTAAGAACGGTATTTATCTCCGAGCATACCTTGTCCATAAACTGTTGCGGATTCACAAAAACATCATCTACCCGGCCCGATTCGATTAAAATCCGGCAGATAGTATCGCGGGTCAGGCGGGTCTTGCTCTGGATATAGGAAAGAACGTCGGGGATTATATTTATTCCCGCATATAGCTCTCTTGCATCCTGCGTCTTGGTTAATCCCGCCCGGATAGAATCCTTATCCATTATTATATCCGCCTTGCTTCGGACAAGTTTTGGCCTTGATATTACAATATCCTTAATCCTCTTTGATGCACGTTTAATAAGCTCAGCCGTTTTATAATCAATACTGTATCGGGTCTTATGCTCTATTTTCTCCCATAATGTCTTAAAGTTCTCATCAAGTTTAAGGTTCTTCGTCAGTTTAATCGGCTTCTTTTTATTTTTGTCCTTTATCCTTCCACCGTCGAACTTAACGCCGCATTCCGCCTCGACTTCCGCCTGCAACTGGCGGGCAAATTCCTCATAATGCTGATTGGCCGTAACCGTCAAAACATTTATCGATTCATCGAATATCCTTATTCCATCCTGATTAACCGGCAATCGAAGCCCCCTTCCGATTTCCTGCCTCTTTTTGAGCGTCGATTGCGTCTCGTTAAGCGTACAAATCTGAAATACGTTCGGATTATCCCATCCCTCACGCAATGCCGAATGAGAAAAGATAAATCGCAGCGGCTCGTTAATATCTAAAAGCCGTTCCTTGTCTTTCATAATCAACTGATACGCCGAATCATCGTCGTGGGTATCCCCGCCCTCGCTCGAATCCTTCCAGTTGCCTCTTTTATCCTGGGCGAAATAGCCGTTATGAACTTGTTCGGCTTTATATTCGAGTATGCCCTTGAATTTATCCTGCTTACGCAAATTTTCGTAAATCTCCTCGAACCACCGGGCAATCTTCCCCTTTACTCCGATTTCATTTTCGTAACCACGGTAATTGGCAACCCGGTCTATAAAAAAAAGGGAAAGAACCTTAATCCCCTTGGCCTTTAACCGTTTTTCCTTCTCTAAGTGGTTCTTGAGCGTGCTTTCAATCTGGTATTTCATTATCTCATCGGTAATCCCGCCCTGTCTTTGACCGATATTCAGCACAAGACCGTTATTGAAGGTTATTGTTTCACCATCCATTTCGCTTACTATGAAACCATCTTTGTATAAATCCCGCCTGTTTGACTTCTCAAACAGGTTATCGCCCGCCTTTACGGTAATATCCTTCTTTAAGACCCCTTCCCTGGCGTTGGCATCTATTTTAAGCTTGGCGGTAATTTTGTTCTTCAACCGCCTTATGCTCTTTACCTCGATATACGCCTGATTGAAATTTTCCGCCTCCGTTATCCCATCCACCTCGATTCTCTTGACTAATCCCTTGTCATAGGCGCTCACGGGGTCGAGCCGGTATATTTCATTATATTTGACAGTATGCGTTGCCGAATACCTTAGTGTGCATAATGGGTTAAGATTGCTTATCGCGGTTCTTCTTATGTCTGTTTCCATATTCTGCGGCTCATCGACAATCACAATCGGCCTTGTTGCCTTTATGAATTCGGCGGGTATGCCCCAGTCGCTTTCCTTATAAAACACATTTATCTTTTTCTTTTTTATATCATCTTCTTTGGGAATCGCCCTTGCGAACTGGTCGATATTCATTACCATAATCTGCAAGCTGTTTGTCGTGGCGAAGTTTTTCGATAATGACCTTTTCTTCGGGTCAAACTCAAAGCTGTTCATCACGGGCTTTTCATAGATTATCTCGAAATGCTCTTTTGTTATTTCGAGGTTCTTCAAAGCCCCTTCTTTTATGGCAATGGAAGGCACAACGATTATGAATTTCTTAAAGCCGTATTGCTTGTGCAATTCGTGAATTGTTCTTAGATATACATAAGTCTTGCCCGTCCCCGTCTCCATTTCAATTGAAAAGTGCATACCGTCAAGATTCTTCGATTCCTCGACTTTATTCGTCTTTTGCACCGTCTGGAGATTCTTCAGGATTGTCTCTTCATCGAGGATTAAGTTATTCGCCACAACGCTTAAAAAAGTCCCGCTAACCGATGCCGCCTTCGAATAAGCAAAATCGCTGGCTCCGGCGGGCTGACCCTTGAATATTTCCACCGCCGCGATTATAGCGTCTAACTGAAACGTCTGATTAGCGTCAAATTGTAATTTCATGTCTGACCATTCCGACCTGTCTGACTTGCCTGACCTGTCCGACTCTTCATCCGCGACTGGTACAGACGCTCCGTGAATCCGCCCTCGTTCACAAACGATTCCTCCAGCCTCTGGATTTGCCGTCCCAAAAGAAAACTCGCCTGGTTAATAAGGCAAATCAGCGTATTAGCCGCCGTTTCCACGCTGGCCGTGCGGAAGGAATAAGGGTCTGAATTGTCTGACGCGTCCGACCTGTCCGACTTATATCTTCCCCTGACCGCCGTCGCCTCAGGCGAATCCTTCGCCCATTGTAAAAGCCCCCGCTGTCTCAGAAAATCCTCGTAATCCAGCAACAGTTCTTCCAAACTGGCCCGTGCCACGCCTGTCAGTTTCAGTTCCGTTTTCTTCGACGTGGCCGAAGCCATACTGCCTTCGGCGATATTCTGTACTCCGCTGCGCGCCGCCTGCACCATCTGGTCGCGCGTCCGCGACGTTCTCTCGATAAACCGCTCGCAGAAAACCACCGTCGCATCATACGCCATCTGCGCCGTCTGAAAACTTCGCAGCTTCCGGTATCCTCCATGCGGCAAAATTATCCTTTGCGAGTCGTCCATTATTTCCCTTTCCAATCCGTCCGACTTGCCTGACCTGTCCGACGGGTCCGATTAAATAACCTTAAACTCTATCTTCGCGTTTTCCATTTGCAGGGCGGTGTTGGTTTTCAACTGGTCGTTGTTCTTAAAGGCCGCATCCAGACAAGTAAACCTCTCCGGCTTCTCCGCCAATACCTTATCAACGAATTTCTTCGTAATCTTCAAGTCCAGACAAACTATTTCAAAATCCGTGTTAATTCGTGCTAATCCGTGGTTAACCTTTTTATCTTTTGCTTTTTTACCCTCTGTGTCCTCTGTGTGCTCTGTGGCTAAAATATAATAATCTATCCCATCATAGTTTCTTTTCTCTGTGGCTACATTCAAATCAAATCTGCTGTTCTTCAATATTATCTCAAACAGCATATCTTCGCCGGCTGCGCCCTTCTTGACGTTATCCACCATTTCCCAAAGCTGTTTCTTGAACTCCTCAGGCTCTTTTATATTCTCCCGCCATTGCTTGAAATTGCTCTCCTCCAATCGAAAGACCTTAAAGCCCAGGTCGAGCTTGTTCTTATCAAAATCCAGCTTGCCGCTCGATTCCTTCTTTATCTTCTTTCCCGCCCTGCGGATTCTTTCCTTGCCAATATCGGCAATTGTTTTAAATCCCGCCTTGAACGCCTCGCTCTCTTTCTCGCACGGCTCCGCCAATTGAACGCAGATAAATTTCCTGTCTCCCCCGTCTTCTGCGTTTAACTGCATAACCGCATGAGCAGTCGTGCAAGACCCGGCAAAAAAATCGAGGACAATATCTTCGTTATCAATGATTTGTATTAAATGGCGATTCAGAGATATAGGTTTAGGATATCCAACAAAAGGAAAACCCATTAATTTTATAAAATCTTCACTGCCTTCTTGAGTGCTAAAATCATCAAAATAAATACTTCGCATGGCTTTGCCTTCATATTCACTTTCAAACTTTTTATATCTGGGCAAATTTGGGCCATTAAAATAAACTCGTTCTTGTTCAAATAATTTCAGAATGCTGTCCTTAGTATTTACCCATCGCCGTATAAATAAAGCATGCTGGTTTTTTTCGTCATACTCTTCGTATGATTCCTTATCATTTGCAATCAATTCCCGTAAAACTACTGTATGTTTACCATAGGATACAGTTTTAATAAGCTTTCTTCCCTTTTTATCTTCTTTGCTAGGTTCCACCTTTTTATTAAAAAATATTTCTATTGCGAACAGTTGATTGGGGTTTCTATTTGAAGATGGAGCCGTTATTGCACAACTTTCCCATGAACCTCTTGTATCATTATCTGGATTGCGGAACGTCCCATCTTCCTCACTCTTGATCCGCCATTTCATAACGGCGTCACTACTTTTCACATATGTTAAAACATATTCATGTTCATCAAAAACAAGATTGATTTTTGAACCCGCACCAGTTTTTTTCTTCCATGTTATCTGCGCAACAAAGTTTTCTTCTCCAAAGACCTCATCCATAATCATTCTCAGGTTATGAACTTCGTTATCATCTATTGAGACAAAGATAACGCCATCTTCACGGAGGAGATTTTTAGCAAGGAAAAGGCGGGGATACATCATTGAGAGCCAGTTTGAGTGGAAGTGGCCGGCGTCCTTGGAGTTCTTCCTGAAAAAACCATCCTTTGTCAGAAGTCCTTCTGCATCTTTTATCCCCGCTCGTTCTTCGTAGTCCGCCTTTTCTTCTTTGAAGCGGTCAGGATAGATAAAACTGTCATTGCCGGTATTATACGGCGGATCGATATAGATCATTTTGATTTTATTCTGATAGGCCTTTTGCAGGATTTTGAGGACTTCAAGGTTATCGCCTTCGATAAAGATATTTTCCGTTTTGTCAAAGTCAACGGATTCGCTTTTTATGGGTTTTAAGGTTGCGGTTGTCGTTTCCTGAATATGGTGAAAGCATTCGGCCTTCCCCGCCCACGATAGGCCGTATCGTTCGTTATTGGTATCGAGTTCTTCGCCTAATGCCTGTTTGAGCTTATCGGGATTAACCTTGCCCTCGGCGAATACCTGCGGAAATTGTGTTTTTAACAGCTCCCCCAGCTCCTTTTGCGGACTTAACGACTTACCGTCCATCTTCGGGATTTTCGCTATTTTCGCCATATTTTTTGCCTAACTCCATTAAATACAACAACTTACCTGTTGTTTTGCCCGTTTACAATGCCTCATTGTAAGCCAACAATGCCACGATGTAAAGCGACAACATCATTACATTGTAAACCCGCAACACCGTACCAAAGCAGACAGCCACAACCACACACAACAAAGATCAGCGAAAGTCGAAACATCGTCGGCCCATCTTCTGCCAGCCTGCAATATAAAAGACTTGTTTTTAATCTGCGAGAATCGGCGTAATCTGCGGATACTATCCTTTCCCTTCTCCTTTTTTCTTCCCCCCTAGTGCCTCATGCCTTGTGCCTCGTGCCTCGTGCCTTCTTCCGGTGCCTGTTGCCTTCCTCCTTCTCCCTGTCCCTATTTTTCCACCTGATCCGCGACAATCCATCATATCCGCGTTCTACTCTTCTCACCACCGACCACTTCTTCATCTTTTCCCGCCCCCCGACCCCTCCAACTCCGCCCAAGACTCAAACTCCCCAACCTTCTCATTTTTCATTTCTACCCCCCCACCACCGGTCCGCCCTCTTCCCTTCTGTCTTCTGAAATCTCAAATCTCAAATCTGACCTCTGACTTCTGCCCTCCTCATCTTCTTGACTTCTCGCTTAATCTTCCCCATCCCCCCATTCACTTTTCATCAAAACATAGTGCAAACATACTACAAACTACATACAAACATAGTGCAAACATAGTACAAACCACATCACTTTTCATCGGAATTCATCCAAATTTCGCCGAATTTCACACTTTTTTCTTACCCATCTTGCCTAATCGTTATAATCGTTACGCAAAAATAAGCACTTACATCAATTCCAGCAACGTAAAATAAGCACTTACAACAATTCCCCGCTACGCAAAATAAGCACTTACAAACGCACATTTCCTCCCACCTCACACCTGCTCTGACCTTTGGTTTCTGACTCGATCCGCACCCGCACCATGCACAGAACGAGTCGTCAAAAAGCTTGTATGTTCGGGGCAAAGGTGGTATTTTATTGGTGGAATAATGAGTAAACGCCCATAACTATAGGTGAATCAATGGATAACGACAAACCGAATATTAAGATGTTAGCGATGGATGTCGATGGGGTGCTGACCGACGGAGGCCTGATCATTCATCACAACGGGGATGAATCGAAAAAATTCCACGTACACGACGGCGGCTGGATCCGAATATGGCGACGTTTAGGCCTAAAAACCGCCGTTATTACCGGACGGCAGTGCCCAGCCGTAGCACATCGAATGAAAGACCTGGAGATAGATTTTGTGTACCAAAAGGCGCTCGACAAGCTGGAAGTGTTCGACAAACTGCTGAATGAATCACAGATACCGGCTGAGCAGATCGCCTATATCGGCGATGATGTGTTTGATATGCCGATAATTCGGCGTGTGGGTTTTTCGGTGGTGGTGGCCGACGGGTTGGACGAACTGAAGCAGGAAGCGGACTACGTTACCACGGCACGGGGTGGTCAGGGGGCGGTGGCGGAGATGATTCGTTATATGCTCAAACGAATGGGACTATGGGATAAGGCGATGGAACGGTATCGGCGGTAAGAACAATGAAAGCAGCCTTCGACCTCTTGATCATGCTCCATTCGACAGGCTTAGGATAGACGAGGGCAGCCTTCGACCTCTTGATCATGCTCCATTCGACAGGCTTAGGATAGGCTGAAGTGCTAAACGGATGACGGATGACGGACACTCAAAAAGAGGGTATGATGCCGCCCAAGAAGTACAGTAGGAACGAGGGAGGATGCGAAGGAGGGAAGAGAAGGAAGGGTCAGAGGAAGAAATGGGGGCTGAAAGAAGAAGTTTCATGGCGAAACGAATAATTTTGGTATCGGCCACGCTGCTGTGTGTGATTTTGTGTCTGTTGATCTACCGACAGACTACGCGGGATTTTGCGCCTCCAGTTGAGCGGTTCAATGTTTCCGTCGATGAGCCGTCGCCGTCGAAGCCGGGCGGCAATGTTGAGATGATAAAGACCGGCGATATTGGGGTGGGTGCTATACAAGGGCCGCGGTACGTGACGCGAGATGAAGATGGCCGGGTCACACGGGAGTTTGGGTTCTACGAGCGGCTGAGCAGTCTGGAAGGCATTTTCGAGATCAGTAAGCCCTGGGTGAAGTTTCATGGGAAAGATGGGCGCATTATTGTGATAACGGCGCCGCTGGGCAGTATGCCTCTTGAGTTTGTGGATGGGCAGTTGCAGGAGCCGGCCAGGGGTTCGCTAAAAGGGGGTGTACGGATAGAAATATATGGTCCTTCGGAACAGGGTCCCGGTGAAGCGGTATCGGCAGAGAAAAAGGAACAGTCGGTCGAATATCTGGTTGAACTGGATCAGGTGGATTTCGAGCGGGAGTTTTCGCAACTGGTCAGCACAGGCCGTGTAACGGTCAGCGGCCGAGATATGAGCGTTGCCGGGAGTAACCTGAGTTTGCAATACGATCAGTTGAACGAACGTCTCCAAATGCTGGAGATGGCGCAGCTTGAACAATTGCGACTTAAGGCGTCGGCCAGCAAAAAATCCCCAATGGGCGCCAAGGCGGATGATCTTACAGAACCCGCAAAGGCGGCTGACGAGAGATCAAAAAAGAAAGACACATACATAATGAGCCTGACCGGAGAGGTAGTTGTCAGGCAGGGGGGAAAAAAATTGACCGCCCAGGGGATAGAGATTCAGACGAGTCAGGATTTTTCCCGGTCGGCGCAACCTGAAAAGCCGAAGGAACAAACTGACAGCGGCAAAGCGACCGGTCAGGCTGAGCAAATCGATTCGACCCAGGAAACGGTTATCACCTGTCAGGGACCACTTTTGATCCGGGCAGTCGAAGAAGGTGTCGCCGCGATGGAACGCGATCAACTGGAGTTTATGGCTTATGGGAATCCGGGGGATCCGGTTCAAATATGGGATGAGGATGTGGTTGTGGTGCAGGCTATGCGGGTACGGTACAACAGTCTGGATAAGATGACAAGACTTCTGGGTCCGGTACGGTTGTCCATTGGACAGGAGCAATACGCCACGGCCGAGCGGGAAGCTGATTTTGATCAGGAAGGCGGATTGGTGGCGCTGCGTGGGCCGGGCCAAGTCAATTATGTTTCATCGCAGGGAGACCTGCCGGCCACTATCGATTATCAGGATCAGGTGCTTATAAAGTTTGCGGGGGACAGCGGCGGAAGTAATTTTTTTATGCCAACCAATGGGCGGGATGAACTGTCGGTGGAATGGATAAGATTTGCCGGTGGGCTGCGGGCGAAAAGCGAGAACAGTCAAATGGAAGCCAATGGGGTTACGGCACAATTTGTTCTGACCGATGATGGTATGTCGCAGTTGCAAAGCGTGACCGCTCAGGGGCCGGTCAGGGCGGAAGATCCTAACTGGATAATCGAGGCAAGCGAGGAATTGTATTTATCTTTCGCTGCTAAAGACAGTGGCAAGAAGATTGTCCGACAAGAGCGATCCCGTGGTGAAGTTGAAGTTGAAGTTAAAGTTGAAATTGAGGGTGAAGTTAAGGAGAAGGGAGAACTTGATTTGGGTATGGGTGGACTTTTTGGCCGGGCCGAGCTGGGTGGTGTCGTGGCAACTGGGACGGGCGGCGGAGTTCGCCTGTCGAACAAGCAGCAAAAATATCAACTGGTGGGTGACCGGGCGAGCGGCGATATGACGGTGGGTCGTTGGGAGATATGGGGCGAACCGGCGGAAGTGGAACTGGCCCAGCAGGGGCATCTCGAAAGCGAGAATATCCAGTTCGATCTGAAGGCAGGGGTTTGTACGATACCTGCGGGTGGAAGTATGACAGTTATGAGCGAAACTGATCTGGCTGGTGAGAAACTGGATAAGCCTATGCCGATCAAGATCGCCTGGGGTGAAAAGGCCGATTACAGCGTCGAAAGTAATGAGATTGTGTTTTATGGGGTGACTGCTGAGTTTGAACAGAAAACTAAAGATTACCAACAGCAAAGCATACTAACCTGTCCGCGGATGACGGTTATGTTAGTTCGGGAGGCTGAAGCCAGCCAGGCAGACAGGAACCTGTCTGAACTGACAGCCCATGGCCCTGGTGTGCGGCTGGTCAGCAGGCAATATGGTCTGATTGACGGTGAGTTGCTGGCCAGGATGGAAATGCAGACGGTGCGATTGTGTTTCGATAACAGCAGCGAGCTTCTTACGGCTGAGGGTGAAGGATGGATCGAAGTTGTCGATTATGGACGGGACCGGCAGGCAGACGACGAAAAAAAGAAAAAATCGCTGGATCAGATCATGGCGGGTTCGCTGGGCAGCAACGAAGCAAGCTATACCCTGGTGCAGTTTCTCAAACAGATGGAATTCAACATTGTCACAGAAGAGGCGCAGTTCCACAAGGGAGTGGTTTTGCATCGATTGCCGCTGGTTGCGGGGGTCGAAGCGGATCCGCACGGTGATATGAACGTAGCTGGGATGTTCCGCCTGCATTGTGACGAGCTTGAGGTTGTATCAAACCGAAACGTTCGGGAAAGTACCTCTTCCAGCCAGGGTGAGTTGATCGGCATAGGCGGGCTGAGTTCTTTGCGTGCCCAAGGCAGGATGTTTTCTGAAACGATTTCGATGGAAGGCGTGCGGCATTTTTTTGCCGGTAAATCGCTGGAATATGTGTATGACGGAAGCGAGAGCGTCATAATTGTTCGGGGCAGTGAGGCTGCGCCGGTTCGGTTCGATCAGATGCAGTTGTTGTGGGTCAGATATAATTTGAGCACGGGCGCTTTCGAGGGAGATGCCGTGGGGCAAAGCGTAGTGCCGAATCGGTTCGAGAAGGACTCGAACCTCTAACCTTGGCTCCGGAGAACTTTCTATAGCTTATCAGGTATAATTATACCCATTGGGTGCAACATAACGAAAGGATCCAATTATGAAATCCACCGTCGCGGAAAAGGTTTGGTTGATCTGTTTTTCAGCATTGGTTGTATTACACATACCGTACAAACCGCTCCACGGACAGGAACAACTCCCGACCAAGCTCAAGGTGCACAAATCATTCATAACCGTTTGGGCCCCTGACGAACAGGGTTTGGTTTACGTCCGCGGCAACTCCGGCGCTGTGGAAAGCACCAGCCGGGCCACCTTACAGATAATCGATTTGACCGATAACCATAAAATCCCGGCGTTCGTAAACGAAGATGGCGGCTTCCAGGCCAAAATAAAGGCTGTCGGCGGCGCAAAGATCAAAGTCCTGGCCCGTAATCAACAAGGCAAAAGTTCCTACGGCACTTTCACCGTTCCAACCGACCCGAACACGCAGACCGATCCGGACAACCAACCGCAACCCCAGCCTTGCCAGTCCCAGTCTTTGCAACCCCAGCCACAGCCTTTGACAAACCAGCAGCAACTGATCATCTCCCAACCGTTCCCCAGTTCGCTCACTGATGTTTCGCCGGGTGACGCTGCTGAGTTAGCGGTTATCATCACTGTGGTCAACACCGACACCGGCGATATCATAGCCGCCAAACATATCGCCGGACCGACAAGTGCCATCACCGGTCAGACAAAAGTTCTCGAAGCGATTGCGAAAAATATCATCGCCAAATGCACCACTATAATAATGCTCGAGTTCAAACGCAGCTTCCCCGGGATAACCAAAACCCCCGAAAAGCCTAAAGATAACATTTCCCCAGACAGCCCATCAAACTCAAAACCACCACTAACAGCACCACAAAAAAACAAATCATCCAGCCTGGACGGCAATCCAACCGAAACAAATACAAAAACCCACGAAAGACCGCCGCAATAAGATTGACATCTACTATGTCGGCCGCGAGCATCTACTATGTCTCGGAGCTATCAGCGGCCCTGATCGTAATACCGCATCGCTTGGGGGATAAATGTTTTTATGTTTCTGATCCTGGTTTCATCCGCTGGGTGGGTGCTTAATAACTCTATGGTGGTTGCGCCTTTCTTTGCGGCAGCCATCCTTTGCCAGAATTCCACCGCCACGTTAGGATTGTAACCGGCCATCGCCATAAAAATCAAGCCCAAGCGGTCCGCCTCGGTTTCGTGCGTTCTGCTGAAGGGAAGCGTTACGCCCACCTCGGTTCCTATCCCATAAGATTTCATAAACAAATCGCGGGTCTGAGCGGGTTTTGTTTCTAAAGCCTTCGATAAAGCCATGCCTCCCATTTGGACAATTAGTCCCTGACTCATTCGTTCAGAACCATGCTTGGCGATAGCATGAGCGATTTCATGCCCCATCACCACAGCCAGGCCCGCTTCATCCTGGACGACGGGCAGTAACCCGGTATAAACCACAACCTTTCCTCCAGACATGGCCCAGGCATTTACTGACGGATCTTCAATAAGATTGAACTCCCAGCTATATCCTTCTAATGACATCTTTTCCTGGGCACTGTATTTTTCCACGGCCTGGCTGATTCTCTGCCCCACACGCTTGACCATTTGAGTTTGCTCGGCATTTGTGCTCGGCTTATTTTGAGAGATAAATTCACTGTAGGACTGAAAACTCATTGAGTTCATTATCGAGTCAGGAACCAGGTTAAGTTGTTTTCGCCCGGTGAACGGTACTTCTGAGCAGGAAGACAGCAGGAACACAAAGGCAAATATAGCGACCGTATTAAATTTTTGGATTCTATTCATGGCCTTCATCCTTCTATAACAATCGTAAGGTTTTAGTCAAATATCACAAATTCTCCCGATAATCCCCGTTACGAATGATGTCATTGCGAACAATCAGTTGAGGTTTTCATCTTGCCAGTATTTTGTTCCCGCTACGGTTGCCTGAAGAGCGAGTCCCGATTCTGTCATAGAATAGACCTCGATATCGGAGCCGATCGCTTCTTCGCCGCTGATTTCTCCGCCTGATTCGCCTGCTTTTGCCGCGGCATCCGCATGGCCCCCGAATTCCCAGCCGACCTCGGTAAATTTATCGAGGATTTCCCTGGAATGAAAAATTAATACCTGCCTATAGTCCTTAGCCCCTAATCCAAGGCCGACACCTCCCAATGCCATTTTCATATATGTTCGCTGCCCTGTCAAGTTATCGACAACGGAGCCGTAGCCGCCGCCGGCACTTACAAATACCAGATTCACATTGGCATTGGCAAAAGTGCCGTAACCGGCTGCATTCTTTATCTTCTTTTCCGCCGCATTAACTTCCTTGTACAGTCTTTCAAGGGTTTCAGCTTCCATCTTACGAACCAATGCCTGTCTCTCGGCAACGGGAAGCCTGGCACTTGGGCCACAGCCCGACATGAAGGTCACTATTGTGATAACAGCGATAATAGATAGAATTGTCTTTTTCATCTTTGTTCTCCCATTAAACGTTGTTTAATAAAATCCTGTTCCCTAAACAACTGCTTCACAACTCCCCTGCGTCTGGCCGCGCAGCAGTCCCACGCAGCCCCTTTTCCGCTCGGGCAGACTACTTAACGAATCTTTCATAACCGCCCATTATGGCCAAATAAATGCCCAAAGCAAATGGAAAAAACAAAAGTGTGGGTCCCGCACCAATCGCCAAATGACAACGGATGCAGGAAGGCAATGGCGGCAGATTGCCGCAGATAATGGGTTATCCCCCCAGGAGCGGCCTTGGGCGAGATTTGACTGATTCGGACCTCATCCTCGGTTCTGAAGCTATTGGGCTTTTGGATATAACTGATTGTTATATGGCAGGTTACGCTGCTGGCCATTCAAGCGTATAGGAATTTGTATTTAACTTACGCTTACATTGGATGGCAGTTGAGGTCGTCCGGTTTGGGCGGGCATGCGCCAAAGACGGTTCGCCTATTGTCGGGCTAAGAGCGTCTAAATGAAATTTCTATGCGGGAGAACTCAGCGGCAGGTGCGCCGCCAACAGCACCGCACCATAGAATGTTTTCAGCCACCGCCACACGATGACTTACATCCTCCGTCTTTAGGTGGAACGCAGTCTTCGTCCTGACCGTTGGGAATCCCATCTTCATCGTCATCGGGGGCGTCTGGATTCGGGCAGCAATCCTGCTTTGGGCAACATTGCTTTGGGCAGTCCTGGTTTGGACCATCGGGGTTTGGGCAACCCGGGTTTGGGCAACCCTGCTTTGAGCAGTCCTGGTTTGGCCAATCCGGGTTTGGACAATCCGGATTTGGAGTACAGATGCCATCTCCGGGTCCATTGCCTTTACCTGCAAATGTCACCGAGTTTAACACTACGCCCGCCACCACCGCCAACGTAACAACCAGTAGTACAATTAGAATCAGCTTCATGTCAGAATCTCCTAATAAAAAAGTATCTCTCGCAGCACCTCAGCCGGCTCACACAGCTAGTCAGCTTAAACATTATACCACATCAAATCGCCGAATTCAAGAATTTTCTTGAACCGACTGGTTGGAATATTCACTTGCCTATGGTACTGCCAGCCGGTATAGTGGATGGCAGTTGAGGTCGTCCAGATTGGGCGGCAAATAGTATTAAATATAGTAAGACACACTGCGATGGAGTATTATACCCAATGGGTATGGTAATTCCTGGCAGGGCCAACTGTAAAGGCTTTCAGGATAAGTAAATACAAATAAGAAAACGGAAAAACTCAATCGTTATGAGTATATATAAGAGATGTGCTGAATTTCTATGAAACGATAAGAGGTAAAAGATAATGTCACATAGTGAAGTATTACGAATTCTAAAAGCGTTCAAAGGAAGGTACGGCGACCAATATGGGATATTGGCTCTGGGTATTTTTGGCTCCGTGGCAAGGGACGAATCGCAAGAATCAAGTGACGTTGATGTTGTGGTGAAGCTAAAGAAACAGGACCTGTTCAATATGATCGGGATCAAACAGGATTTGGAAGAGATGCTGCATACCCATGTGGACGTAATTAGTTATCGCGAACAAATGAATAGTTTTCTGAAGAACAGAATTGACAGGGAATCTCTCTATGTATGATCTGGAAGCAAGTAAAAGGGTTGCGTGATGTCATATCACACCAGTATTTTGACGTTAATGCCGAAGCGATTTTTGATGTCTGCCAAACAAAAATCGGACCGCTTGGCGATGCCATAGCAAAAATCATCGAAGACTTAAAATAACAGCATTATACCCATAGTGATCTTCACCTCGGGCACTATATTGTATGTTGGTTGTGTTCGTCCGGTTTATGCGGCAACCCGAAAGCGGGTATATCTGGAAACTATATGAAGAGAAGTTGGGAAGACAGGTAAACCGATATGAATGATCTTATCGTAGTCGCAATCATCACGTCATCAGGCAGCTTGCTTGTTGCTGCTGTGACCTACTATTTGACCAAGAAGCACGAATTATCTGTTCAGTGGCGAAACGAGAAACTCAACCATTACAAAATGCTCTTTTCTTCGTTTTCTGATCTTGCGGTTGATGGAACAGATAAGGATGCTGCCAACAAGAATCTTGCGCTTGCAGTGAACACTATAGGGCTTGTTGCTCCGCAGTACGTGATCAATGCGTTGATGGCGTTTCACAACGAGGTGAAGTTCTCAAATACCGACAGATCGCCTGATCGCCATGACAAATTGCTCAAAGAACTAATACTTGCTGTACGCAAGGATATCGGATTGGCAAAGGGTGACGATGTCCCGACTTTCAACTTCCACTTGATCGGCTCTGCACCTAAGGGAGGATATCAATAAGGCCATGCAGCCTGACGCTCGTATGTTGTATGGCTAATAACAACATTGAATAGCGAATTGATAATGCGATGGTGGAGTACAGTTCCCGCGGTGGTGCCAACGGCACACGAAGCTTGGGGTCAATAACCCAAATATTTTTTATTTTTTTGGCTTATGCGTCGCCTGCGTCCTATATCGCCTTGCCGGGGAGGTGGGTTTTGACAGTTCTGTCGAAATTTTGTCTGTATCGCGCATTGGTTATGTCGGGGTCGCACATCAGTTATGTGCGTGGCGAGCATCGGTTATGTGCACAGCGCGACACGGCGTATTCTGGGTCGATACAAGGCATGTTCGGGGTTCCAACACGGTTTGGATGAGGTTTCAAATGATGTGTCAGGGGTCGCTCCGCGGTATGTTCAGGGTCGATACATGGTATGTTCGGGAGCGATACACGATGTGTTCGAGGTCGTAACACGGTTATGTCGGGGTCGTGCATCTACTTGTTAGGGTTCGTAACACGGTTATATCGGCCGCGAGCATCGGTTATGTCGGCAGCGCGCATCTATGCATCAAGGCCGTCGGCATTACTATCATAATCGTTACAACCGGTATGCGCACAAAAAAGGGCCGGCAAGGGTATTTTAATCCCATGCCGGCCAAAGTACAATGTGTATGTGTAATCCTATAAAGGTGCTATATTATACCACATCCCCCCGCCCCTGTCAAGCACAATTTTTGCAGTTTTCCAATTTTCACTCAACAGAGCCTGTTACGTGAAAATGGTTCTTAACTCACTCTATTCCCTTAAGCCGCGTCAGTTCGAAGAGCAAACCGGCGAGATCCTTTCCGGGCGACCCAAAATAACACCCTCTTCTCACCTTCCCATTGTCCCATCTTCCCCCATTTCCCCCTTGCCATCATGGGCCCTTCCTCTGTCTCCTCTAACGGATGTGTTGCTGTTTTACAAGTACGCTATTTTCCTTGACCACCCTGGTGGGAACACCTAGAATACGCGACGTTGTTTAGCTACACCTTGCCGGTTTGGCTTTTGTAAGCCATTACGGCTTAAGAAGTTGTAAAAAGTCAATCAGGACTCTTGTGCCCAGTTGGGTATAATTTGCCGGTTACAGGAGAGTTGATTTTGGATGAAGCCATACACAAGGCCGATGCCCTGATAGAGGCGCTCAGCTACATCAGGAAATTCAAAGATCGCATAGTCGTGGTCAAGCTGGGCGGATCGCTGATGGAAACCGACCAAAACCAGCGAAAAATGCTCACCGATGTGGTCTTCATGGCCGCCGTGGGTATGCGGCCGATACTGGTGCACGGCGGCGGCAAAAGTATCAGCGCCGCCATGACCAAGGCAGGTATCGAACCGCAGTTCATCCAGGGACATCGTTATACTGACGAGAGAACCCTGGCCATTGCCGAACACGTACTTGTTCGCGAAATCAATCAAAAAATCGTAGCGACCATCAATGATTTGGGAACTCATGCTATGGGACTGCACTCGCTGAGCAGTTGCGTACTGCTTGCTCAGAGAACCCACCTGCACGAACCCGACGGCCGTCAGTTGGATATAGGGCTGGTGGGTGAGATCACCGAGGTCAACGCCCATCTGCTGGAGTCGCTTTGCGCTGCCGGCACTATTCCTGTGATAGCTCCCATCGCACGTGATCGAACCGGCGGCAAACTCAACGTCAACGCCGATACCGCCGCGGGCATGGTCGCCGCCGCCGTCAGGGCCGAAAAACTCGTTTTGATCAGCGATACCAACGGCATCTACGCCGATCAAAACGACCCGGAATCACAGTTTTCCCGGCTAAACCAACAACAGGTGCAGCATTTTATCGAAAACGGTATTATTTGCGGCGGAATGTTACCCAAAGTGAAGGCATGCCTTACCGCACTAAACGCCGGCGTCGGCCGCACTCATATTATCAACGGCAACTTTCCCCATTCACTACTGCTGGAAATATACACCGACAAAGGCGTCGGAACCTTGATTACAACGGAATAATATACATTTATTACAAGGAAATAATACATCATGCAAACAGAAGAAACTATAGCTCAATTTGACAAATACGTAATCGCCAATTACGGCCGGGTACCTACCGTGATTGTCAGAGGTCACGGCAGCAAAATCTGGGATGCCGACGGCAAAGAGTATATCGATATGTTTCCAGGCTGGGCCGTCAGCGGCATCGGCCATTGTCACCCACACGTGGTCGAAGCCGTTCGACGTCAAGTTGGGCAGCTTATTCATATTGACAATACGTTTTATAACGAACCGCAGGGCCAATTGGCTCAGTTGCTCAGCCAGAGGGCCTTTGGCGGCAAATGCTTCTTTTGTAACAGCGGCGCCGAAGCGGTCGAAGCGGCACTGAAACTCGCCCGCCGTCATACTAAAAAAGAAAAATATAAGATTATCTCCGCGGAAGGCGGTTTTCACGGTCGTACCATCGGCGCCATTACCGCCACCGCCCAACCCAAATATCACCAGGGGTTCCTGCCCCTGGTGCCGGGATTTGTCTATGTGCCTTACAACGATATTGACGCACTCAAAAATGCTTTCGACGATGAAGTAGCGGCCGTGATTGTCGAACCAATCCAGGGCGAAGGCGGAATCCGCATAGCCGAAACACAGTATTTACAGTGCATCCGTGAGCTTTGCGACCAACACGGCGCCCTTGCTATATGGGACGAAGTGCAGTGCGGCATGGCTCGTACGGGCAAATGGTTCGCATATCAGCATCCTGACGTCGTACCGGACATTATGACCATGGCCAAAGCCCTCGGCGGCGGTGTTGCCATCGGAGCTATGGCCGCTAGTGTGCAGGTAGCTGCCTCGCTGGTTCCCGGTACGCATGCCTCAACTTTCGGCGGTAATCCATTGGCCTGCGCGGCCGCCATTGCCACTATCGAGGCCATCGAAGAAGAAAATATGCTCGAAAACGCGGACAAAATGGGGCAATACGCCCAGGAAAAACTACGCCAACTGCAAGGCAAACATACTTGTATCGATCATGTTCGCGGTCGCGGACTGATGATCGGCATTCAGCTTGGCGAACCCGGCGATGAGATTGTTAAACGCTGCTGGAAAAAAGGGTTACGCATCAACTGTACGCAAAGCACCGTATTACGCTTTATGCCGGCCCTAAACGTAACCAAAGAACTGCTCGATCAGGCAATCGATATATTGGACAATGTGCTGGCGGAAATTTAACCGTCTTGTATATATGTACTTACACCCGTTGGAAAGCTAAGGAATATGGCTAAACATTTTATCTCGATAGAAGATTACACGTCTGACCAGTTGCATCTGCTGCTGGATCAGTCGGCACAACTCAAAAAGTTGTACCGTAGCGGCGGTAGAGACCTCTGCCTGACTGGTAAAACCATGGTCATGCTGTTCGAAAAGCCCAGCAGCCGTACCCGTTTCAGCTTTCAGGTGGGTTTTACCCAGTTAGGCGGAGATGTGATATACACGCGGCCGGAGGACATAGGTGGTCCCCTGGGCCGGCGAGAGCCGATTAAAGACATTACACGTGTGTTAAACGGCTATGTTGACGCTATCGTGGCGCGAACGTTTGCGCATCAGACGGTGCTCGAACTGGCTCGTTACGCTACGGTGCCGGTGATAAATGCGCTGAGCGATATGGCCCATCCCTGCCAAGCTATGGCCGACATGTTGACCATACGAGAACATTTCGGCGTTCTGGAAGGGGTGACCCTGGCTTACATCGGTGATGCCAACAACGTAACCTATTCACTGGCCATGGCTTGCGGCCGATTGGGGCTGAAAATGATCATCGCCGTGCCAACTAAATACGCGTTTGACAACGAGACTATGGACCGTCTGCGCGGGCGAGGGGCGTCCGGTCAGTTGGTTTCGACTACCGATCCTTATGAAGCTGTGAAGAATGCTGATGTGATATATACCGACACCTGGACCAGTATGGGCCAGGAAGCCGATAAACAACAGCGTATTAAGGACTTCCAGGGGTTTCAGGTCGATCGTGCCCTGCTGGACGCGGCCCCTGAGAACGCTAAAGTTATGCACTGTCTGCCGGCCTATCGCGGTTTGGAGATAACCGATGAGGTGATCGAATCGCCGCAAAGTATCGTTTTCGATCAGGCGGAAAACCGCCTTCATTTCCAACGCGCCCTGCTGAAGTATTTGCTGACCGATACAGGTGAGCGATAACTCGTTTTTCCCACACGAGTTAGGAAATACTGAATCAGCGGCGTCAACATGAAAGAATGTGTAAAAAATGGCTGCCAGGAAAAATGATAGTAAACGTCGGGCTAATCAACTGCGGCCTATACGGATCAAACGAAACTTTATCGACTGCGCCGCCGGGTCGGTCTTGTTTGAAATGGGGCGTAGTCGTGTGCTCTGTAACGCTAGTTTTGTCAACGAGTTACCGAAATGGCGTGAGGCGAGCGGACTCGGGTGGGTGACCGCTGAATATAGTATGTTGGCGGCTTCCACCGTTCCGCGTAAGCCGCGGAATAAATTGGGACTGGTTGATGGGCGCAGCAGTGAGATTCAGCGGGTTGTCGGGCGGGTGCTGCGGGCGGTTGTAGATTTCGTAAAGCTTGGCAGTAACACTATTTATCTCGACTGCGATGTCTTACAAGCAGACGGCGGTACGCGGACGGCGGCTATCAACGGTAGTTTCGTGGCGATGGTGGATGCGGTCCGGTTCGGCTTGAGAGAGGGGCTTATCAAGGAGAACCCGATCACAGCGGCCGTGGCGGCTGTAAGTGTTGGTATAGTAAAGGGTAAGGTAGTGCTTGATCTTGACTATGAGATGGACAGCAATGCCCAGGTGGATATGAATATCGCTATGACCGACGATAATCGGTTTATTGAGATTCAAGGTACGGCTGAACGTGCGCCGTTTGATGCTGAGCAGTTAGAGAAGATGCTTTCGGTGGGTCGAACCGGGATAAAAAAGATACTTTTGGAACAGAAAAAATGTCTAAAAAGTGCAAGATTCCGATGAATTCCGACGAATTCGGATGAAAAGTGATGTGGTTTGTACCCACTTTGCGCTATGTTTGCGCTATGTTTGCACCATGTTTTGACCTACTTTTGACAAGTTTTGGTGTTAAGATGGGTAAGATTAACCACTAAGTCACTAAGACGCGAAAGGAATAGATAAAGATAAAAAAACAGGTTGTCTGTCGTGAATTATTTGGAATTATTCGCGGTCAAGGTGGTGGATACATTCGTCGGCAATGATACGATAAAGATTATCGAGGTGACGATATGAATAAGAATAAAGAGATTGAATTAATCCGGGACTGTATTGTTAAGTGGTATCAACCGGACAAAATTATCCTGTTCGGCTCCCGGTCGCGCGACGATGCCGATGAACACAGCGATATTGATTTACTGGTTATTTCCGACCGTGAAAAACATTTGCCTCGCTGCCAAAGAGGTTTGGATGTCCGTTTGCAACTTGCCGAGTTCAAAACGCCGAAAGACATCCTTTTTTATACCCATTCCGACGTGCAGCGATGGCAGTCAGTGCCGCAGGCCTTTATCAACACCGTGTTAAACGAAGGAGATGTTCTTTATGAACGATAAAACCAAAGAGTATGTCCGGGCTTGGCTCAGTAAGGCTGAAAGCGATAGAAAGAATGCCGAGATAATTATGTCCGCCGCCGACACGTCGGCGCCCCTGGATACGGTTTGCTTTCATTGTCAACAGGCATCGGAAAAATATCTCAAGGCGTATCTCATCTACCATAACCAGACTTTTCCGTATTCTCATAACCTCGCCGACATCGTCGCCCAGTGCATACAGGTGGACCAAAGTTTCTCCTCCATACAAAGAAAGGCGGAAACGCTCACGCCCTATGCCGTGGAAATCCGGTATCCGGATGATTTTTATATGCCGACCAGGCAGCAAGCCGAAGAATCGCTTGTGATTACAACCGAAATCAGAGATTTTATTTTCGCCAGAATGGATATTTCTTGCCGCGGCGGGGAGGATAAATAATGGTGTCACATCGCAACTTTCCCGATTCTGCCCATGCGATACTTGAGCCTGATACTCGCTGGTTTCCAGCCGATGAGGCACGAGGCACTAGGAAATAAGAATAGGAAAACAAATTGAAGAACGTCGAGGACACAGAGATATCATTGCGGCTGGCCAGAATGGTTTGGTTAGCTGCTTTGACGGGGCCTAATTCGGGAGAGTTGTCGTTAAATTTTTTCTTGATAACCTAGAAAGTTTTGGTATTATGTAAGAAGAGATAGTGAATGTTTTTTATATTAATTCAATGATAGTTACGGGATGGCAAGAATTGATAACTTAGAGTATTTTATAGCCTATCAAATGAGTGAAACAAAACATAACATTTTGTATACAATCGGCCATTCTAACCATACAATAGAACATTTTATTGATTTACTCAAGCGTCACAAGATTGGCATTGTTGTAGATGTTCGCTCGGTTCCTTACAGCCGGTATTGCTCTCAATTCGACAAAACTATTCTTTCTGCCGCTCTTAAAGCAGTCGATATTCAATATGTGTTTTCGGGTAAAGAACTAGGTGCTCGCCCAGATGATCCGGCATGTTATGAAGATGGTTATGTGAACTTCAAACGGATAGCCAGAAGGAAGGAATTCAAGGATGGAGTTGGGCGTTTTCTTACAAGTATCGGGAAATGTCACGTTGCTTTGATGTGCACGGAGAAAGAACCATTGGAATGTCATAGAACTATCCTTATATGCAGAAACCTTAAAGAATATAACCTTCGCATTAAACACATCCTGGAAGATGGAGGAATTGAGGATCATGCCGATGCCGAACGCAGACTGGTTGAGATGCTCAAAATTGAGCCAACACTTTTTGAACAGGAAAAAACGGAATCGGACTTAATTGAACAGGCGTATAACCAACAATCGCAAAATATCTCTCATAGGTCAGAAGGGCCAAGTAAGTTATATGAGCGGGCAAAATAATAAAACAAAGATCAACATATTTACTATTGGCTTTGCTGGAAAGAGCGCTTGTGAGTTCTTCACAAAATTGATGGATGCCGGGATAGAAAGGGTAATTGATGTACGCCTGAACAATGTATCGCAATTAGCCGGATTCACCAAAAAGCAAGATATCGAGTACTTCCTCAAAGAGATTGGCAAGATAGAGTATATTCACAGGCCGGAGTTTGCACCAACAAAGAACATTTTGGATGGATACAAAAAAAAGGAGATTGACTGGAGTGAGTACGAATCCCAATTTCGCCAATTAATGACTGAGCGACAAATTGAAAATCTTGTGACATGCGAGGAGATTAATAACGTTTGCCTTTTGTGTAGTGAAGCCCAGCCAGGAAAATGTCACCGAAGACTTGTTGCTGAATATCTCCAAAATCGTTGGGGCGATGTTTTTATCCATCATTTATAGGGGGAATGAATGTGGCACAAATCCTATGTTTAGCGAATTCTTACAAAGGTGGAGGGGGACGTTGTGTAGCTGGAATTGACATGTGTACAAAAGAGTGGGTAAGGCCTTTTAATCCCAGAGGCCATGAAGGGGCAATAGGGAATGAAAGACTGATTAACGGTAATGAGCCCAAGATTTTGGATGTTCTGGAAATTCCTATTGGCGGAGAATCTGAGAATTATGGTTGTCAGCCTGAAAATAGAATTCTTTTTCCGGGTAAGTGGAAAAAGATTGGGACTATATCTCCCGAAGACGCTTTGGAATATATTGAGGAAGATATTTTTCTGTTGCACAATGATGACAAAAAAGTGGACATAGAATTTTTTGAAAGTGTTCCAAAAGAACAATGGAAATCCTTGCAGCTTATTCGCAGTGGAAATGTAAAATTCAATCGTGATGAATATGACAATAGGAAGTGGCGGGTTTGTTTTTCGTACGGAAGAAATTATTTGGATTTGAAGTTAACTGATGTTGTTCTTTCGGGCCGATTAAGAAACAACGAAAAAATTAGCAGTGAGTGTATGCTAACAGTTAGTTTAGCTACTCCGTGGAAACGTGACGATAAAACTCCCGAACGGTGTTACAAAATGATCGCAGGTGTCATTGAACTTTAGATATCGAGTGAGAGAAAGTAGCTATTATGCGTATAATACATTGGTAACGAGAAGGAGGTGGCGTAGCCACTTTTACTGTTGGAAATAGTTGACAAAAGGCCGCTCGCGTTGGTTGCTGGCTGGAACGGTAAGATGACGACAATTGGAGGAGTTTTAACATGGGGGATATTTTGGATAAGCTTGAAGTGAAAAAGTCGAACAATCAGATAAGTGTAAAATTGATTTTGCTGGTGGTGATTGTTCTGGGCGGATGCGGCGGTGGTGTGGATTCGGGTGGATATGGTGGGGCAATGTCGGGGTATGCCGGCGGAGATAGCGGCGGTAAGGGTAAGGGGCAATTGACGATTTTGCTGGCTCAGTATAATCAGCCCGGTAAGATGCAACTGGCTAGCGAGCTTCAAGCGCGTGCCAGGAAGGTGCTGGGCAGTAACGATGTCTGGCTGCAAAACAGTGAACTTGGTTTGGCTGTGAACTATGGGCATTTCGAGACCGATTCGCAGGCAAAAAAAGAACTGGCTGTGGTGAAGAAAATATACGGGCAGTTGGAGCCTGGGCCGTGGCAGTTTTGTTACATAATGGAAATACCCGAGCCGGATCCGCCCGCACCAGAACAATGGAACCTGCTGAAAAGCAACTGCGCTCATTCACTGGAGATCGGGACATATTACGATGTGCCGGAGAAAAATTACTACGATCGTAAAGCCGATGCCGTGAAAGCTGTAACTAACCTGCGGCAAGATGGTGAAGCTGCTTTTTTTGTACATGGACGTTTTCATTCCCGTGTTTATGTCGGCTGCCTGTCGTCTGTGGACTTTGGCAAGCAGTGGGAAAACGGCGTACAAAAAACAACGCTGTCGCCGTCGGCACAAGAGTTGCGAAGCAAATATCCTTTTTATCATGAAAATGGATATAAGATATATGATATCAGCTATGACGACGATGGCAATAAAGTGCGATCGCAGCGTAAGTCACGTTTTATAAAATTGGATATATTCGGGGTAGATCGGCGGCAGATGCCGTTTTAGTCGGCTGTAAGGCGTGATGATAAGATGACAATAAATGAGAAGTTCGATGAAATTGTTCTGGCTACGACCAACCGAGGTAAATTGCATGAGTTGCGAGAGCTGCTTGTGGGCTGTTCGGTGAGGTTACGTTGTCTCGTGGAGTTCGGTGAAATTGAAGACGTGAAAGAGGTTGGCTCGACGTTTGCTGAGAATGCACGGCAAAAAGCGATGCACTATAGTAAGATTCTCAACTGTGTCGTTTTGGCTGATGATTCTGGTCTGCAGGTCGATGCGCTCGATGGTGCGCCGGGTATTTATTCGGCACGATTCGCGGGAGTCGAAGGGGCCAATCGCGATGAGGCGAATAACCAAAAACTGCTGAGGTTATTGGCGGAAGTGCCTGCCGGGAAACGTACGGCGAGGTTCTGCTGCTGTTTGTGCCTGGCGAGGGCTGGGGAGGTGCTGGTGGAAGTGGAAGGTTTTGTGGAAGGCGCTATAGCTGAGGAGGGGCGTGGGGAAAATGGTTTTGGGTATGATCCGATTTTTTATCTGCCGGAAAAGGGCAAGACGATTGCCCAGTTGCCCTACGAAGAGAAGAACGCTATTTCCCATCGCGGGCGGGCACTGAAAAAGCTGGTTTCGGCGATGTAGAGAGGCCGCGTGGAGCGAGGGAAAGAATGAAGTGCAATAGTAAAAACACCTATCTTGCTTTATCGCTTTCTAATTGCTTTTCTTTATAGTTTTCTAATTGCTTTTGTATCTTGGCGGCAGCGTCTTTGTTGCCTGTGGCGATGGCTAAATCGAGAGCTTTTTGTACGGTCTGTACGGCGAGCGGCAGTTGGCCGTCGGCGGCATAGGCAGCAGCGAGGGTCTCCAAAAAAGGGTATTGTTCGTACCGGGTAAGTTCACATGCCCGCTGAGCAAGTTTGACGGCACGGGCGGTATCTTGGAGCTTTGGGTCGGTGGCAAAAGTCAAAAGCCAGGCTAATTTGTTGAGCACCACCGGAGTAAGCGGGTTCAAATTTATCGCCCTGGTCCACTGGTCGATGGCCAGATCGATTTTCCCCATTTGGAAATAAATGTCTCCCAGGGAAGAATGAACGTACCAGACGGGTTTGAGTTGGAGGGACTTTTCAAAATGCCCGGCGGCGTCTTCATATTTTTGCTGCCTTTTCAAGGCCATACCCAAGTGATAATTAGTGTTGGGATTGTCGGGGTCGATCTGGATAGACTGGTTCCATTTTTCAATGGCCTCCTGCTCCTTACCCAGCCTTTGGAGGGCTACGCCCCAATTGTTAAGCGCGCTGACCTTGGTAGGTCTGATCTGCAGTGTTTTCTTAAAGTGCTCAATGGCCGTTTCAAAATCTTCCTTGTCATTGAGCAAAGCACAGCCGTAATTGTAGTGCATGATACCATTGTTTTCGGTCACCGCTAAAGTGTGTTTGTACAAAGTGCAGTTGTCCCGCCACTTGCGCACCTGGTTTTGGGTACATATCAGCAATGCCGCGGTGATCATCAGCACCGCTGATATTGATATACCGATCGCGAGCTTACGCCGGCGCCATTTGGCCGTAAGCTCAGCAGCAAACCAGGCGATCATAATAAAAATTCCCAATAAGGGCAGATATGTGTAACGGTCGGCGTAGGCCTGTACTCCAACCTGTAACAAGCCAATGACCGGAACGAGAGTGCCCATATACCATAACCAGCCTACTATCAGATAGGGCCGCCGGCGAGCCCAATAAATCACAATCGCTGAGATGACAACCAAGATGAAGAAAGAAATGATCGGCTGCCAAGTTGGCAAATACTTGAGCGGGTATAACGGGGCCAGCGAAGCGGGATAAATCATTTTTGCTAAATAAGTTACGTAAGACGCCAATGCGTTGGTGATTCGTATGTCGAATGGCATTAGATCGATTTTCACTACCGCGCCACCACTGCGCTGGACAAAAAAAGTGACAACGCATGATGCCGCGGAAAGGACAAACAATGGAGCCTTCTCCCAAAGCAATCGATATATGACAGGTCGTGGGGCACGGGTCTTTTTCGATGGTTTGCGTGTCGAGGCGTTAGGTAGCTGGGGCTGTGGCCAACGAGCCAGGGGCCAATAGTCGAGCAGGAGCAATACAAATGGCAGTGTCACGAGCATTGGTTTGGCCATGAGACCGAGGGCGAAAAACAAGACTATCGGCAGATATTTTATAATAGTACGCTGCTGCGTATATCGCACGTACGCAGCCATAGTCAGCATCCAGAAAAATGTGCTTAAAACGTCTTTTCGTTCGGAGGCCCAGGCAACAGATTCGACGTGCAGCGGATGCAGTGCGAAGGCCGCGGCGACAAAGGCGCTGGGCCAAAGGGCGCCGGTCATTTTTTTTAAGACCCAGAGCACCAGCAGCGTGTTGGCTATGTGAAAGAACAAATTGGTCAAATGATGGCCAAGAGGTTCGAGTCCAAACAACTGACAATCCAGCATGTGACTGAGCCAGGTGATCGGATGCCAATTGGCTTCATGCGAAGTTGTAAAGGCCCAAATAACAGATTGTCGCGTAAGGCCGACCTGAACGTTTGGGTTGTTGGTTATATAATCATCGTCATCGTAACTGGTGAAATCATTGTGCCGGATGGGCGCATACGCAATGACGGTAGCTATGACCAGCAGCAGGTATGCTAACAAGACAGGTGTTTTTTTTGACGTTCGCTTCATCAGCGATGAAATAACCTCGATTTAATTATTCTCATCTTCGCCAAACGGTATTGTGCCGCGGTAATCAGACAGCCGAGGCCGTATTTCACGCTGCGCTGAAAATTGATGGAAGAAGCTTCCTCAAAATACTTAGTAGGACAACTTACTTCAGCTATATGGCAACCCTCCCATAGAATTTGAGCCAGCATTTGGTTGTCGAAGACAAAGTCGTCGGAATTTTTTTCCAGCGGCAGTTTTTCCAGCAGTTCCCGCGAGAAAGCCCTGTAACCGGTGTGGTATTCAGAAAGCTTTGCCCCGGTCATAATATTTTCGGCCAACGTCAAAAGCCGATTAGCAATGTATTTCCAGAACGGCATTCCTCCCTTGATCGCATAGCCGCCAAGAATGCGCGATGCCAAGACGCATTGGTATAATCCGTTTGCGATCACTGAAGCCATCGCCGGAATTAATTTTGGCGTGTATTGGTAGTCTGGATGGACCATGATGATGATGTCGGCCTGAGCTTCGAGGGCGAGCCGATAACAGGTTTTTTGGTTGGCGCCGTATCCCTGGTTTTGTGGATGGGTATGAACGGTGGTTTTTGGCAGCGTTTTGGCAATTGCGGCGGTGTCATCACGGCTGGCATCATCGACCACAATAACCTCATCGACTATCTCCTGAGCCATGACTTCGTCATAGGTTCGACGCAACGTCAAGGCGGCATTATAGGCGGGCATGATAACAACGATTTTCTTGCCTGCGAACATATCGCGTTCCTCATACAATGACACAGATTCCAGCATAACAGATGTGTTTATTATACAAGAACAGCGATACCATTGCAATAAGTCAAAAATCATGCTTTTCCCGACCGTATTCCGGCATAAATCCGATGAAGCCAGACACCAGCCTAATGCGTGTTTTGGTTCTTGCGCACGGATTCCCATTCGGTGCGCAAGAACTCAAAACACAACTCTCAACATACCATCGCCCAACTACGCCAGCCGCAGGGACAAGTCAAAGTCATGTGTCCGGCGGCGCTGCCCGGCGATTTTTTTGCGAATCAGAATATTTTTGTCAGGGTCAGCGTGGTAGTAGTGCCTTCGGGCTGGTCCACGGCAGCATACTCCCAAGCGGCCCTGAGAGAAACAAACATTTTGGATGCAGGAATGAAGACGTTGATTTCAGGCCCAATGGCAGCAACACGGTCGTGGATACCAGTGTCCCATGTGACATCGGAACCGGAATCGTCAGCGACCTGCCACCGATTGTAACCGATCAAGCCCACTTCCACAGTCTCAGTGAGCATTTTGCCAAGGCCCCATTCGAAGAGCATGTCGTCGCCCGGGGTGATATCAGCGTCTTGTTTATTGCTGTGGATTTCATAGCGTCCCAGGATGGAGGCGGACCAGGTTTTTTCCTCATCCAAATAGTATGTTCCACCCAAGGTGAACATGGTGGTCCAGAAGCCTTTGCCTGGCGAAGCGGGTTTGGTTTCGTTGTAGTCGCCGGTCGGCATCCAGACGCCGAAAGCCGCGCCAACATCATAACGGTCACCATGCCAGGCAAGGTCGATTGGCTCTAGGAAAAAATCACCGATACAGAAATCGTTGTCCTTAAAGCCTACGGTGTCCAACTCAAAATCCGTCTGAACAAACGGAAGCAGCGCGTCCATACCGTAGTCGGCTCCTAGGATTTTTTTGTCGGTCATCCAGATAACCCTGGGAACGATGGCCAGGGCGTCGAGGTCAAGGCCAAGCCCGTCATTATCGCCATCGCCGTCTCTTAAGACATTGGCAGTGTAAAAACTGGTATAGGTACGTAAGTACAAGCCCGGAGGCGGCAGAGTGGCGGCCTTGAGCCCTTCGGAACCGAGCGGATAATGACCTGTTTCACCCGCCTGGGCCACGCCCGTCAAAGCCATCACAAAGGTCAAGCAGACAATTTGGCCAATCACTAGTTTTTTCATGCTCATCATCTCCTATTACCAATAGAACAATAAAACCATTCACACTCCCATAAGTGCGAGACAAAACAAACTCCAGTAACGTCTATTATTGATTATCAGGCGGTTCGATATTTTTTTGCGCCTGTTGTATTAATTCAATAAGCGAAGTAATTTTAGGTTTAGGCGGAGCAAAAATTCGCTGTATTTGTTCCGTGCTGTAATGCTCACGCACAAAATCGGCTACAGGAAAAACCTCAAACCAACAATCCAAAATTTTATGACAAGGCATCGACGAGCCGGTTTGTCGGCAATACGCAAACGACACATCATGGCCGAGCATCGGGCATCGTATGAGGCGTTTGTCGTGGGGCTTGTCAATGCTCATTGTTACCATTTACCTGTTTTAGCGGTGCTGGGTTTTGGAAGTCCATCCATGACGCTGACCGATTGTCGCAGTTCATCCTCCGAGATGGCATGATCGACCAGTTTGCCTTCAAGAAAAGCCTGATAGCCGGTCAAGTCCATCAGCCCGTGACCGCTCCAATTCATGATTATAACCTTTTTTTTGCCTTCTTCGGCGGCCTGGCGGGCCTGTCGGATGGTTGCGGCGATGGCATGGCTGGTCTCGGGAGCACTGATAGTTCCTTCAGTGCGAGCCCACAGCATAGCAGCTTCGTAGCATTCCAACTGCGGAATCGCCAGCGGTTCCAGCAGTCCCTCCACAATCGCCTGAGAAACCAATGGAGCCATACCATGATATCGCAAACCGCCGGCATGGATTGGAGGCGGTATGAAAGCATGTCCCAAAGAGTGCATCGGCAACAGTGGTGTGGTACGGGCCATATCGCCATGATCGTAGCTGAACGGGGCACGTGTCATGGTTGGACACGAAGTCGGCTCGACCGGAATGATTTTGATGTCGGCGCCGTTGATCTTGTCGGCGACAAACGGGAATGCAAGACCGGCAAAATTGCTACCGCCGCCGGCACAGCCGATAACTACGTCAACCTTATTTTCACCAAACATTTCCAGTTGTTTCTTAGCTTCCAGCCCGATAATGGTTTGATGGAGCAGGACATGATTTAGGACACTACCGAGCGAATAACGTGTTGACCCGGTTGGATCGGTAACGGCCGCTTCGATTGCCTCACTAATAGCAATTCCGAGACTTCCCGGGGTGTCCGGCATTTCTTTGAGAATTTTTCTGCCGGCGTTGGTTTTGTCACTGGGACTGGCGATACAGTTAGCGCCCCATGTTTCCATCATCAGCCTGCGAAACGGCTTCTGGTCAAAACTGATCCTGACCATGAAGACCCTGCATTCCAGTCCGATCAGTGAGCAGGCAAAACTCAAGGCACTGCCCCACTGACCTGCACCTGTTTCAGTGGTCAATCGTTTTATGCCAAATTGTTTATTGTACCAAGCCTGTGCTACAGCGGTATTGGGTTTGTGAGAACCGGGCGGACTGACACCCTCGTTTTTATAATATATACGAGCCGGTGTATTGAGGGCTTTTTCCAGGTACTTGGCCCGATGCAGAGGAGAAGGGCGCCAGCGATATAGTAGATCAAGGATTCCCTCTGGAATATCTATCCAGCGATCATGGCTGACCTCCTGTTCGATTAAATTCATGGGAAAAACGGGCGCCAGCATATCAGGGGAAATCGGTTTGCCACCGGGCCCAAGCGGCGGCTGCAACGGGGTGGGCAGATCAGCAGCCAAATTATACCATTGACGAGGAATGTCTTTCTCTGGCAAAAACATCTTTACAGTCATAATCAGTTGCTCCTTTCATTATTTTGAACTGTTTTATCTGTCCACCTCTATATGGCAATAAAACACCAAATAACGCCATCAGCATTATACTGTCGGCATTATACGGCCATATTCACAAACCGCAAACGATTTTTGTAAAGTTGACACCAGCGTCAAAAGGATTACGAAACGTCGATTCTGATACCAATGCGGCGTTTTCAGGTGTGAATATCGACTTTTGGCGTCAACATCAAAGTTGGGTACCTGGCGTGTGAGATTATCTGTCAAATTCAAATATATAGCAAAATGCTCGATATTGCGAGACAAATACTTATATGGGGATATTTGGCAGCATGCGTGAGAAATTTGGGTTGGCAAGTTCAGCCGGCGGGAAAATCAGAAGAAAAAAAAGGCCGCCGTAAGATTTTCACGACGACCCTGAGCCAATGGATCCCAGACACTGCCCTTGAAAGGCCTTTTGAGCCTTGCCTCCAAGCAATGCCGGGCCGGAAACACAAATTTGTTGTTGTGTCGCTATTCGACCAAGGCATCTAATCAGTGGATAATCGATATGCTCTCATCGATACACTGAATGATTTTCTTGATATCAAGCGGCCGACACAGATAACCATCAAATCCCTGCTGTAACAGGGCCTGTCCTTCTCCTTCGGTCAAGACAGAAGTAAACGCAATTATGCGTGTAGTTTGCAATTCCGTGTTTTCCCGGATAATCTGGCAAATGCGCTTAGGATTGATGTCTTCCAACATTATATCCATAAAGATGACATGTGGGTGGAATTGTTCCGCAATCAGTCCCGCATCAAATCCGCACTCGGCAGTTTTTACGTCAAATCGCCCATCCTTTTCCAATGCCTCACTGATGGCCCTGTTTCTTCCTTCTTCGCTGTCAACCAGCATGACACGCACGGTACCTCCGTCAAGCCCATTTAACGGTATTCCGTGGACGCGCATAAAGCGGATTAACTGCGAGAGAGGGATACGGCGATCTTTACTGCCCGGTATCCGATATCCGCGTAACCGCCCCGAATCAAACCATTTGGACACTGTACGCGGCGCGACATTACAAATCTTGGCCACTTGCCCCGTTGTCAATACATTTTTTTTCTTGTCCATTAGCACACTATTCCATTTCAGGCTTCTTAGGGCCTCAAATCCCCTCGCTTAAAAAGCTTATAAAAACCGAGTTTTCCAACCTCATCAAATAATAATTCACGCCTATTTTGCGTCACCTACCAATTCGGCAGTTCTTCATGTCAAGTTAACCCGAAAAAAACCTTTCCTTAAAAAATTTTAGAGATCAAATGCCGGGTTTTGGCGAATAGGCCACTCCTGACATATAAAAACCAAATTTTTCCAAAAAAAGTCCACTTTTTAGGCAATTCCATGCATAATTACTGCTCTGTCGCTGAACTGCCGCCGATTTTCGGCCGTTCCAACCAGCCTGGGGAAACCAAAATGCCCCTTAGCCGGCTTGACAATAACATTCTTTTCTAAAAGATTATTGTCTTTCTTATGAGAAAAGGCAAGTTATGGGGCCTTGGACCGACCTTTACAGCATGTGCAAAAGTGAACAATCGCGCAGTGACGCGGATAGTACGGATGCAAGTCTTTGGGAGGCCCGCAGTAAGTGGAGTCATGAAGATTAAACGAGCGACGACCCTGTCAGCGGCAGATGTCGGCCTTGCCCGCACAACCCAGTACGTGTAGTTTGTGTCTGACCATCTGTGTAATGGCATCCCGTCCCGGTCCCAGGTATTTACGCGGATCGAACTCACCGGGTTTTTCCGTGAATACCTGTCTGATCTTTGCCGTCAGGGCCAAACGCAGATCGGTGTCTATGTTGATTTTGCACACCGCCATTTTGGCGGCCTTACTGATGGCCTCTTCCGGCACTCCCATGGTGTTTGGCATATTTCCGCCATACCGGTTGATAAGATCGACGAATTCTTTCGGTACGCTACTGGAACCGTGCATGACCAACGGGAAGCCCGGCAGACGATTGGCGATCTTCTCAATCACGTCGAACGCCAATTTGGGCGCGGACTTGAACTTGAAGGCGCCGTGACTGGTTCCGCAGGCCACCGCCAGGGAATCACAATTGGTTTGCCTGACGAATTCGACGGCCTCGTCCGGGTCGGTCAGATGCTTGGTAACATCATCTTGCGAGACGCCCACGACATCTTCCTCAATACCCCCCAATTGACCGATCTCGGCTTCCACGACCACTTTATTCGCGTGTGCATATTCAACCACCTGTCTGGTCAGCGCCACGTTTTTTTCAAACGGTTTGTGCGACGCGTCGATCATCACCGAGGTATATCCATCATCCACACACTGTTTACACAATTCGAAGGTATCGCCGTGATCGCAGTGTATCGCTATGGGCAGGTCGGTTTCACTTACCGCGGTGTCGATCAGGGCCTTTAGGTACTTGATATTGGCATACTCCCTGGCGCCTTTGGATATTTGTAAAATGAGTGGTGCATTTTCCGCCTTGCAGGCATCCACAATGGCCTGTAGTAACTCCATATTATTTACATTGAACGCTCCGATGGCAAAGCCACCATCATAAGCCTGTTTGAACATTTTTTCAGTTGTTACCAATGGCATAAATACTACTCCTTAAAAAAATATCTGTCACAACAATTCTATACCCACCTTAGCCCCATTGGGCACGGTGGTTAGTTCGGTAATATCTCCGAGCATGTCTCCAATAATACTCACGGCCGAGGCGGCACGTATCTGGTCACCCCGCGAGGCGGGCGTAGGACCAAAAAACATACAAAAAGCATTGCCTGTGGGCCAATAACCCAGCGTCCCCAAATCAACGACCTCCGTTGCATCTTTTTCCAGTTCCATTTCGACGGGAATCGCAAAATATATCTCATCGCCCCACCGCTGGGCCGTTGCCGTAATTGGCAGCGTCGCGGCGATCGCGCGAGCCGTGGGTCCGTCATTCAACTCAGCTCGTACCTGAACATCGCCGGCGGTAATTTTGATATTCGTTGGCATATCTATTTCCTCACAAAAATCCGCAAGACCAGTTTTATAGTGGTTCGGGCCACCATTGTCAATAGAATTTGCAGCCCCGGTTAAAGAAATGTTGACGGTTGCCACAACAGGAGTTATCGTATTACCAGACTGTTTTTCATGGTTAAAGGTGCTTGGATATGCGGATAGTATTTCTGGGAAGCGGCGAGTTCGGCTGTGAGAGCATCAAATGGCTGGTCGGCTCGTCCGGCCGGAAACACCAGGTTTTGGAAGTGATCACTCAACCGGCCCGCCAGGCCGGTCGCGGCAGAAAAATGCACCCGACACCTATCGCCAGTGTGGCTGAGGAACTAAACCTGCCCTACCGCCAGTCAGAAAATGTAAACAATCACGAACTGGTCGATCATATCACCTCCCTGGAGCCTGAAATACTGCTGGTGATAGCTTTCGGGCAAAAAATCGGAACCGCCCTGCTGAACCTTCCGAACTGTCGGGTTATCAACCTGCACGGTTCGCTGTTACCGAAATATCGCGGTGCCGCCCCGATCAATTGGGCCATTATCAATGGAGAAAAGCAGACCGGCCTGACCGTAATCGAAGTCAACGAATTTTGGGATGCCGGGAACATCCTGGGACAGGTCGCCACTGAGATAAAACCACAGGAGACTGCCGGCGAATTGCACGACCGCCTAGCGATTATGGGCCCACATCTTGTGGGCGAAGTGCTGGAGAAGATTGCCCAGGGAACAGACGCACCGCTGATCCAGGACGACAGCCTTGCCTGTCGAGCGCCAAAACTGGAAAAAAATGACGGTAAGATTCGCTGGAATCAGGGGGTCCGTGGAATCCGCAATTTTATTCACGGTATGTGGCCCTGGCCGGGCGCGTTTTGCCAGCTTCAACAAAAAGCGAAAACCATGCCCGAACGCGTCTGCATAGGCCGAGCCGAGGTTATATCTGAATGTGCCGATGAAACAACCGAACCGCCGGGGACCGTCACCGAGGATATGAGTATCATCTGCAGGCCGGGGAAAATAAAACTGTTGGAAATCCGACCGGACAATAGCAAATTGATGGACTTTGCCGCCTTTGTCAACGGCAGACGTCTGCAGCCCGGCGATCGATTCCTCGACGGATAACGGTCCGGTTTTGCCCTTGATTGATGCCGCCATTTTGATTAGGGCAGCCATTTGATCAACGTGTGCATCTGGAAAACTGTATATGTGCGATTTCGCTTACGCGGCTCTACGTGTCGCACTTTTTCTTGTGTGTTGTTTATAAGCAAAGCCAGAACAGGGCCTTTTGGGACCAAGACCGATAATTTTATACGTTAGCGGAACATTTATCGAAAGCATATAAAAAACCATTTTTGCGTAACAGGCCCTGTTGGATGGAAATTGGGTAAAAAAAACTGCGAAAGTTAACTATATTTATGGTTCTGAAAAAACAATCCACACTTGATAACAATAGCGCCCGCAATATCGCGGCCAACTCTTTACTGGCCTTCCAGCAGCGTCAACAGCGTATTCAGGAAAGCCTGAACGATATATTCAGCAGTGGGGAACTGGATAGTCGCGACCGCCGGCTGGGGCATGAACTGGCCTGCGGTGTCTGCAGATATCTTATCACGCTGGACCATCTTATCAGTAAACATAGTAATCGAGGCATACGGAAAATCGATCCGATATTGCTGCAGATATTGCGTGTTGGGCTTTATCAGCTTGTTTATCTGGAGCGAACACCCGATTTTGCCGCTGTACATCAGGCGGTCGAGCAGGCTCGCGAGACCGGAATCCGCGGCGGCGAAACATTCGTCAACGCGGTGCTGCGTTCGATCCAACGCGATATGGAAGGGCCGCTCACCAGTGACAACGCGACCCGGCCCCGTGCTACGCTTTGGCGCGATGAACAATACGCCTGTCAGTTCAAAAGCGATTTTTTACCCGATCCGAGCAAAAGACCGGCGAAATATTATAGCCTGGGTTTCGGCCATCCACTTTGGCTGATAGAACGTTGGCTCAAGCAGTTCGATCAGGAGACAGTCCGGGCGATTTGCCTGGCCGATAATTCCCATCCGGCCCTGACACTGCGGGTAAACCGTCTTCGCTGCACCGATGCCCAGATGCTGGAGCGGTTAACCAAAGCCGGCATTCGTGCCAAAACCAATGGCCCAGCAATACAATTATTGCAGCCAGCGGTGCCTGGGCAACTGCCGGGCTATCAGGAAGGTTTGTTTTTCGTACAGGACGTTACCGCAATGTCGGCAACACCCATGCTGGAACCGCTGGCTGGTCAGCGTATTCTTGACCTTTGCGCCGCTCCCGGCGGTAAAACTACGCATTTGGCTGAATTGATGGACAATAACGGGACAATTGTCGCGTGCGATGTCAGTTCCGAGAAACTGGCCCTGATCGAGGAGAACTGCCGTCGGCTCGGTATCACTATCGTACAAACATGCCGAGCCGATGAACTGCACAATCTTATGGGACGTGACGGTCCCTTCGATGCCGTTCTTGTTGATGCGCCCTGCAGCAATACCGGTGTGCTGGCCCGACGTGTCGAGGTACGCCATCTGCTCAAGCCGGCTGCTATCGTACGATTGGCTCGTCAGCAGTCGGAACTGCTGAAAACAGCGGTTCTGGCGATCAGGCCAAACGGAAAAATTCTTTACAGCACTTGTAGTATTGATACCCTCGAAAACGAATCTCTGATACAAAAATTCCTGGAGGAAAACAGTTCTTTGGGCCTGTCCGGCCAGAAACTCACTCTTCCCCATGCCCGCACCCGGAGCTGTGAACATGCCCCAACAAGTGACAGGAACCGGCCAACCGATCAAGCCGGCGACCATTCCGCGGAGGCTGACTATCGCGACGGAGGCTACATAGCTTTGCTGCAACAATCGTAACCTGCCTGTGCTGAACAACACTAAAAACAAACTAAATGTTTTCTGTGCCTTTTACCGATATTTTTCCTGTTGGAAGAAATTTCTGAGCCGGGATCATTACGGTGGTTTTGGCCCGCCTGACCTAAAGGAATATTGTTGTGGGCTCAATGGAAACTTTTATAATTCTTATCGCCCTGGCTGCTGCGGCAGGAGGTGGTTTGATTCTGCTCGTGTGTCTGGCTGGGATGCGAGCTAATCTGGTAAAGGCCCTCAACCTTCAGCAGGAACTGGAATCTCGCAAAAGTAATATAGAAACTAACCCAGACTCCCCCCCCACCGCTAAGCCACTGATGGGCAGTTCCTAAGCAGGGTTATTTTCTTTTCCGTCGCTATTTTAGCTTCCGCCGTTTTTTTGGCGCCCGCGTCAAAGGTTTGCTTTTTTGGTCAATCCGGGGTTTTCTCCATCGCGATCAGATCTTCGTAGCGTTCACGCCGTCGGATAATTCTGAAGGTGGTCCCCTCGACAAGAATCTCGGCGGCTCGTCCGCGTGAATTGTACTGACTGCTCATGGCAAATCCGTACGCACCGGCAGTAAAGACTGACAGCAAGTCACCACGCCGCAACGGCGGCAAGAAACGGTCTCGCGCCAAATAATCACCTGTTTCGCAGATGGGGCCGACCACGTCCATCTTCCTCGTACCCGCGATTTCCACCGGATCGCTTCGATTTTCAATGGCAAACCCATTATCCACCTGAACCGGCCAGATAAAGTGAAATGCTTCATAGAGCACCGGACGAATCAGATCGTTCATCGCCGCATCGACAATGGCAAAATATTTTTGTCCACTTTGTTTCATATAGAGCACTCTGGTCACCAATATGCCGGCGTTGCCCGATATGCTACGGCCCGGTTCAAGGATCAACCGCAATCCCTTACCCCGCAGCAGAGGCATGATCACCGCCGCGTAATCTGCCGTGTTCGGCGCCTGTCCGGTGGTATAATCAGTGCCGAAACCTCCGCCAACATCGATCATATCCACGGTAAAACCCTGCGAACGCAGTTCATCGATAAAGCTCAGTGTCTTTTCTATTGCTTTGGCATAAGGATCGACCGAATTTACAGGCGAACCGATATGCAGATGAACTCCATTGAGTTTGACGTATCGGTCATGTCCATACCGCTGAAAAACCTTCGTAGCGAGTTCCAGGTCAACGCCAAACTTGGTTTGCTTTTTGCCGGTCGTGGTGTGACGATGTGTTTTAGGATCGACGTCAGGATTGATACGCAGCGCCGCCTGCACCGGCTGGGCCATATCTTCGGCTATGGTAACCAGGTTGGCAAGTTCCGCTTCCGACTCGATATTGAAGTAAGCTATGCCTGCCGTAATGGCCTGGCGAATTTCCTGATCCGTTTTTCCGACTCCGGCGTAAACGACCTTATCGGCCCGACCACCGGCCTGCTGAACACGAAACAACTCTCCGCCGCTGACGACGTCAAAGCCACTGCCCATCTGCGCCAAAAGTCGGCAGATGTGGATATTACTGCAACCCTTAACGGAATAACAGATCAACGGCGTCAGCTCTGCGAAGGCTTTTTCGAGATTTCCGAAATGGTGTTGCAGCGTCGCCGCACTGTACATATATACCGGCGTACCCACTTCATCGGCAATCCGCCGTACCGGCACATCTTCACAATACAACTGATTGCTACGATATTGAAAATAGTCCATAACGTATCTCAGCCAATCACGTAACCGGTTTCCGGCAACGGACCGACTAATGGAGAAACATAATCCCGGTAGCTTTCGTTTATATTGTTGCCTGACTCGTTGATAAATTCATCTGACAGACATTTTGTTTTGACCGCCACCGATGCCAGGGTCGTCAGGAAGGTTTCTATCCGATAGCGATCTCCCTTACCGAACCGTTGTAGGCATACGCTGCCTGCCGAGTTTTCGCCAACCGCGTAAAACACCGCCATGCGACCACAATATCGAGCCTCGTAGGCATCCACCGGGCTGATCAGGCCCGGAAAACTGCGTTGGAGATAGCCGAATGTATCGGCGCGCATGCGGCCGCTCATAGACTTTTTCAGTTCGTTAACCAGGAAATCCGCCAGCGCACCGCTGCCCGAAAGTTGTACATTTCCATGGGCATCCGCCTCCACTTTCTGTTGAATCCACTGAGCCCAGGGCACCTTATCTTCGTTAACGATACCTTCACTGACCACCACCACGCAACGGCCCAGCCGCTCGTAAACTTCGCCCACATCACTGGCAAATTTTTCCATAGCTAATGGTCTTTCAGGCACGTAGATCAGATGAGGTCCATCTCCTTCGCGGCGCCTCGCCAGCATGGACGAAGCGGTCAGGAAACCGGCGTTGCGACCCATCACGATATTTATTTTGATTCCCGGCAGAGCGCGGTTATCAAGATCGTCACCGATAATCGCGTGTGCCACGAATCTGGCTGCCGTACCAAAGCCCGGACAGTGATCGGTCACCAAAAGATCGTTATCGATCGTCTTGGGAATATGAAACAGTTTAAGTTCGTAACCGGCCTTTTGCGCCAAAGTGTTAATAATGTGCGCCGTACTTGCCGAATCTTTACCGCCGATATAGAAGAAATAACGTACATTATTCTTGCGAAACGCCTTGATCAGCAGATCGCAATATTCTTCGTCCGGTTTGTCCCGCGTCGAACCCAGTGCCGACGACGGCGTCCGGGCGATATCGTCGAGATTTCGCCTGGAAAGCTTCTTGAGATCAATGAATTCCTCTTTCAGAATGCCGCGTACGCCGTGCACAGCGCCAAGCAGTTCGTTAATGCACTCCTGCTCGCGGACCTCTTCGATCACACCAACCAGCGACTGATTGATTACCCCGGTAGGACCGCCCGACTGGCCTACCACCGCATTACCTTTTAGTTGTTGTATTCCCATAAGTCCTCTACCATGTACGTTCGACAAAACCTGTATCAATCTGACCTTTTATATATTGTGGATGAGACAATATCTCCAAACACAACGGTATAGTAGTCTTTATCGGGAACAAATCGTATTCCTGCAAAGCCCGCCTCATACACGCGATCGCCTCGGCCCGGCTCTTCTTGTGCACGATCAGTTTGCCGATAAGTGAATCGTAACGCGGCGAAACCTTATAACCGGCGTGCACATGCGTATCGAGTCGCACTCCAAAACCACCCGGCGCCACATAACGCTCGATTTGGCCAGGGCAGGGCTTAAAACCGTCCGACGGATCTTCCGCGTTAATACGGCATTCAATCGCCACACCCTGCTGTTTAATGTCTTTTTGACGCATCTTGAGATGCTCGCCCGCCGCAATTCGTAATTGCCATTTCACCATGTCCACATCTGTGACCATTTCGGTTATCGGATGCTCCACCTGGATTCTGGTGTTAGCCTCACTGAAATAATATTTGTCCTTTTTATCCAACAGAAATTCCACCGTGCCGGCATTGACGTATTGGGCCGCTTTGGCCAGGCGAACGGCGGCCTGGCACAATTCTTCTCGCACATCCGAATTAATAGATGGGCTTGGCGTTTCCTCTATTATCTTTTGATACCGCCTTTGCAGGCTACAATCACGCTCCCACAAATGCAACACGGTTCCTGCGCGATCCGCCAGTATCTGCACCTCAATATGCCTGGACTGTTCGAGGAACTTCTCGATGTATAAGTCTGAATTATTAAAGGCGTTTTTTGCTTCTGTCTTGGCGCTGTGGAACGCTACCCGCAAACTCATCTCGTTATGAGCTATACGCATCCCTCGCCCACCGCCTCCGCCGGCCGCCTTGACTATCACCGGATAACCAATCGTAGCCGCCAAATCCACCGCTTCGTTTTCGCCGGCTACCACTCCGTCGGAACCGGGCACTACCCGAACCTTGGCACGCCGGGCCAGCTTCCGCGCCGCCACCTTATCGCCCAACAACCGCATCGATTCGGGACTCGGCCCAATAAAGTTTATCTTGCACTCCTGACAGACCTGGGCAAAGTGAGCGTTCTCCGCCAGAAAGCCGTAACCCGGATGGATCGCCTCGACATTGGAAATCTCGGCGGCACTTACTATTCGCGAAATATTCAGATAGCTCTCCAACGGGTCTTCCGGTCCGATACAAACAGTTTCGTCCGCCAGCTTCAAATATGCCGACCCACGGTCCGCCTCGGAATACACCGCTACCGTTTGAACGCCAAGTTCACGGCAGGCACGAATTATCCGCAGTGCGATCTCACCCCTGTTTGCTATCAATATTCGCGAAAACATTTACGTCCTTTGACATTCCTCTAGCCCGGCTCAACGAGAAACATTGGTTGGCCGTATTCGAGCGACTGGCCGTCACTGACCAGTATCTTCTTTATCGTTCCTTTAATCTCACTTTTGATTTCGTTCATCACTTTCATTGCTTCAATTATGCACACCACCGTCTCTTCATCCACTTGTGAGCCTACCTCGACGAACTGCTCGGCGGTTGGACTGGGCCTGACATAAAATGTACCTACAATAGGCGAGACGATTTCGACCAGATTATCTTCTGCCGAGGATGCGGACGGAACTCCGTTGCTTTTCCCACTCGCCTGTAAAGCGGTTTCCGCCGGCGGCGCTGCCGAGACTACTGGCGGCACTGCCGAGATTACTGGCGGCATCGCTACCACCTGCGGTATCACCTGAGGAGATGACCCGCGTTTGAGCATAATACGCGTTTGGCCGTCAACGATCTCCAACTCATTCAAATCGTTGGCCTTCATCATATCCATCAACTCTTTTATCTTCTCAATTTCCATTGCCCGGTTACTCCAACAAGGATACTGAATTCAAGTCTTTGGCCAAGCTGGTCAATACCTTCCTGCCGCGGCTTGTGACCAGCACATCATCCTCGATTCGGATCCCGAATCGGCCTGGCACATAAATACCCGGCTCAATTGTTATTACCATACCTTCCTGCAGTGGCTCATTGCTTCCGGCGGTAATAAACGGCCTTTCGTGGATGTCCAATCCTATCCCATGGCCGGTACCATGTTCGTACACAGGTAATTTTCGGGGCGGTACTTTGCGAGCCGCAGCATCCACATCTTTGAGGGTAGTGCCCGCTCTAACTGCCTGTATTGCAGCTAGTTGCGTCTCCAGTAGCCACTGGTACGCATTGGCAAACGCAGGGGGGATTCTACCGGAGACGTAACACCGTGTCAAGTCACTTTTGTACCCCCCTACCGTCGCTCCCCAGTCGAACAATAACGGCTGTTCGCGTCGCAGCCGTTTTCGCCCCGGTATCGCGTGCGGCTGTGCCGCGTGATCGCCAAACGCGACGATACTTTTGAACGCTGCCGGAGCACCGCCGCGCCTGGCCATCTCGTATTCCAGCCGGGCCGCCACTTCCTGTTCGCTCATCCCGACTTCCAGCCAACCCAACACTTCACACATCGAATCTTGCGCCACCTTTATCGATTTGCGAATCCGGCTTAGTTCGAAATCATCCTTACATTGCCGGAGTTGACGCAACAACGGCGGGCTTGGCCTGAGCTTAAACCCTTTCTTGGATATTTTCCGATATGCCTTGTGCTGCCTGACCGTAACAGCATCCTGATCGATTCCTATGGTTTGCTCCCTGTTTCGCCTTGGCTGGTACTTTTTCAGACCGGCCAATACATCGAACACCGTTTCGCACACCATATCTATCAGCCTGCCCGACCCTTTACAGTTCCTCACAGACAACCCCGGAGATTCCTGCCGTATCTGTTCGACGTAACGACTGTCGGTAACCATTATCTTATGCCGACCCGTCACTACCAATACGCTGTCTTCACCGGTGAACCCCGTAAGATATCTCACATCCGACGGGTCGATCACAATCAAACAATCAAGCTCACTCTCTCGCATTTTGCTGCGCAACCGCCTGAAACGCCCCGGCAGAAAACTTCTCAATTTTGCAATAGCCATAAAATCAACCTTTATCTGGTTATTTCTATCGACCTGTCTTTTTATTCATTCACTGTTATCGAGGATCGTCATAAACGCTTCCTGTGGGATGTTTACTGAGCCGATGCTTTTCATTCGTTTTTTGCCTTCTTTTTGTTTTTTGAGCACTTTCATTTTGCGAGTAATATCGCCGCCATAAAGTTTAGCCGTGACGTCTTTGCGATACGCCTTGATCGTCTCGCGGGCGATAATTTTGCCCCCGACCGCCACCTGTAGCGGCACTTCAAACTGATGCCGTGGTATCGCTCGACGCAAGCGGATCAGCACCCGTCTGCCTCGCTGCTCGGCGTTAGCGCGGTGCATGATTACCGACAAGGCATCGACCGGTACCTTATTGACCAGGATATCGACCTTGACCAGATCGCTGGCTTCGAAACCTGTCAGTTCGTAATCCATCGTCGCATAGCCATGGCTCGCCCCCTTGAGCAGATCGTAAAAGTCATAGACAATCTCCGCCAGCGGCGCCTTGTATTCCAACATCACCCGACGGATACTGAGATAGTTGGTTCTCTTCAGGGAGCAGCGTCTTTGTTCGGCCAGTTTCATAATCGCGCCGATCGAATCGCTCGGCGTAATAATTTCCAGCCTAACGAACGGCTCACGATATTCTTTGATATGGCCGGCGTCGGGCATCTGGCTGGGCGAATCCACCCGGATCACCTCATCGCCGTTGGTCACCACTTCGTAACTGACGGTTGGAGCAGTCTGGATCACCTCGATATCGTTTTCCCGTTCGAGCCGTTCCTGGATGATTTCCATGTGCAGCAGTCCCAGGAACCCACAGCGAAACCCAAACCCCAGTGCCGGCGAACTTTGCGGTATAAAGGTAAAGCTCGAATCGTTCAGCGACAGTTTTTCGAACGCCGACCGCAACCCGGTAAAGTCGGTCGCCGCTGACGGGTAAAAATCGGAAAACACCATCTGCACCGGCGGCTGATAACCAGGCAGCGCCACCGGGGCCGGGTGCAACTCATCGGTAATCGTATCGCCGATGGTTACATCCGACAACTGCTTGATACTGGCAATCACATAGCCAACCTCGCCGGTGCCCAGCCGCCCAACCTTTGTCATATTAGGTGTGAATTTGCCCAGTTCCATTACCGGATAGCTCCGTCCGGTGCCCATCATTCTGATCTTTTTGGTCGCCTCCAAGGCTCCGGCAAAAACCCGCACATAACAGATCACACCACGGTAATCATCGAAATGGCTGTCGAATATAAGTGCCGCCGTCGGCTCGTCAGAGCGGTCTTGCGGCGCCGGCAGCAGTGTCACCACCGCTTCCAGCAGTTCTTTCACTCCGATACCTGACTTGGCACTGATAAAAAAACACTCTTCCTTTTTTAGTCCCAATATATGTTCGATCTCCTCGGCCACCACATCCGGCTGAGCCGACGACAGATCGATCTTATTGATTACCGGTATTATCTCCAGTCCTTCTTCAATTGCCAAATACGCATTAGCCACGGTCTGTGCCTCGACACCCTGAGACGCATCCACCACCAGAAGTGCCCCTTCGCACGCCGCCATCGACCGCGACACCTCGTAATGAAAATCCACATGGCCGGGCGTATCGATCAGGTTCAGCATATATTCTATGCCGTCATGGGTATATTTCATCGTCACGGCCGAGGCCTTGATGGTGATACCGCGTTCGCGCTCAAGGTCCATACTATCGAGCATCTGATCATGGAATTCCCGCTGACTGACCGCCCCGGTGAGCTGCATAATACGGTCCGCCAGCGTACTTTTGCCGTGATCGATATGCGCCACAATCGAAAAATTACGTATATGTTCCGTACTCATTCAGCAAAACACCTATCCATCAAAAACTCGCCAATATCTGCAAAACTTCGCATTATACCAAATCCGTCATCCAAAAACAACCCCTTAGCCGTGTTAATGGCCTTGATGGTCTGCATCAGATGGCGATATACTTTTATTCGCGGATCAGCAGGAAAACGTGTTCGGCCATCGGGGGATTTTACCCTTTTCGAGTTGGTTTGAGATGGGGTTACGCCTGCCGAGCTTTTGTTCCGTTAATCGCATAGCTGACGAGTACCTGCAAATCTGCCCGAAGGTAATACGTTGTAATGGCAGAGCCTGAAGTAAATCTGTTAAAAATGTTGAATAGATATCACTCCAGCCTTCAATCGGGATTATGGGCATAATAACCGCATGATCAACGTAACATTTTAGTTGCAATTCAGTTGCAGTTGTTTCAGGCGCAACAAAAAAGGTACAAGCTTTTACGATTGTAAATGCTTGTACCTAAGAGAGTTATCAAAACTAGCGGGGGCAGGATTCGAACCTGCGACCTCCGGGTTATGAGCCCGACGAGCTACCAAACTGCTCTACCCCGCGATATTATTTTAATACACATCTCTCCGCTTCTTTCACACTGTACAAAACAACAAAAACGCCTAACTCACAGCATTTTATGGAACACCGCAAAGATGTCAAGCATAAAAAAAGTCCAATAACTACAAAACTTAAAATGCAAATGGCTTGATTGTAGCGATAATACCGATAGAATCACCTGTGACTGTTGTTTTTGGCACACAACCAAGGGTAATTCCAGAGAATCAGGACCTTTGGGTTTCAGTCTCGTACACGAAACGTCGAATAAAGCAAATATATTGGTGTAATAGTTTTCACCTTAACCAGTTATGGTATTTTCTGAAATATTGTTGATTGTCGCAACAGACTAAAACGACAAGTATCAGCTAAGCGGGAGGTAACCAATGAAAAACGTAAGGACATTTGTGGTAGCACCATCGCTGCCGGAACGGCTCCAACCTCTCAAACAGATCGCGTATAATCTCTACTGGGGATGGGATCATGAAGCAGTCAGTCTGTTTCGTCGGCTGGCCCCCAATCTTTGGGACGAATGCAAGCACAACCCCGTAAAGATGCTCGGCCAGCTTTCACAGGAACGGCTCAACGATGCCGCCGAAAACGTGGGTTTCCTGGCTCATCTGGACCGGGTCTGCGAAAAAGTACAGGATTACATGGAAGGATCGCGATGGTATGACACCATCGTCGCCTCCAACAAATCAGGCGATACCAATGAAAATGTATCGAACGCTCCCAGTACAATTGCTTATTTCAGTGCGGAGTTTGGCATACATGATTGCCTGCCTTTGTATTCTGGCGGTCTGGGGATCTTGGCCGGGGACCATCTCAAAAGCGCCAGTGATTTGGGACTGCCACTGGTGGGTGTGGGACTGATGTATCGCCAGGGATATTTTCAGCAGTATCTCAATGCCGACGGTTGGCAGCAGGAAATGTATCCGGAAAATGACTTTTATAATATGCCGGTTACCCTGGTAACCAGACAAGACGGCCGGCCCGTTCGTTTTCATGTGGAAATAGCCGAGCGTGATGTGGTGGTTCAGATATGGAAAGTTCAGGTTGGCCGGGTCACTCTTTATCTTCTGGACACCAACCTTCGCTGCAATCGCATCGAAGACAGGCAAATCACCGCCCAACTCTACGGAGGTGATAGTAATATGCGCATCCGGCAGGAAATCGTCCTGGGTATTGGTGGCTTTACTGCGCTTAAGGTACTGGATATCGAACCTGCCGTCTGTCATATAAACGAAGGTCATGCCGCGTTTATGGCTTTGGAGCGTATTCGCCAAGCCATCGAGCAATATCAGCTTTCTTTTGCTCAGGCTCGTGAAGCCATTGTCAGTGGCAATGTTTTTACTACGCACACTCCCGTCCCGGCCGGACATGACGTCTTTTCGCCGGCGATGATGGAAAAATGCTTCGGCAACTACTACAAATCTCTTAAACTGAGTTGGCAGGATTTCCTGGGACTGGGCCGGGTCGATCCCCGCAACACCGACGAATCGTTCAGCATGACCAACATGGCTCTGCGACTGTCAACCTGCCATAACGGCGTAAGCAAACTGCACGGTGAAGTATCACGCAACATGTGTCAAAAAATCTGGAGTAACCTGCCTGTCGATGAGATTCCCATTACCTCCATTACCAATGGTATTCATGTCAGGAGCTGGGTGTCACCGGATATGACCGATCTGCTCGATCGCTATCTGGGACCGAGTTGGAGCGATCAGCCAGACAAGAGCGAGTCGTCCTTCGACCGAATCGATCAAATTCCGGATGAAGAGTTATGGCGTACTCACACCCGCCGGCGTGAACGTCTGGTAACGTTCGCCCGCAAACGCCTGCGACAGCAATTGAAAAATCGCGGCGCCAGCCCCGCCGATATCGCTCAAGCCGAAGAAGTGCTCGACCCCGAAGCTCTTACCATCGGTTTTGCACGCCGCTTTGCCACCTACAAGCGGGGCACTTTGCTGTTCAGAGATATCGAACGTTTCGGCAGAATCGTTTCCAACAAAGATCGTCCGGTGCAGATCATCTTTGCCGGCAAAGCTCATCCACACGATACGGAAGGCAAAGAACTGATCCGCCAGATAGTGCACTTTGTACGTGAAGACGCATTTCGCCGACGGGTGGTCTTCCTTGAAAACTACGATATTAATGTAGCTCGTTATTTGGTTCAGGGCGTTGACGTATGGCTCAATACTCCCCGTCGTGGCATGGAAGCTTCCGGAACCAGTGGAATGAAAGTCCTGGCCAACGGCGGTCTTAATTTGAGTGTGCTCGACGGCTGGTGGTGCGAAGGTTGCTCGGCCGATGCCGACGTCGGTTGGGCCATTGGCCAGGGTGAAAACTATCAGGATCCGAATTATGCCGACGAAGTCGAATCACACACACTTTATGATCTGCTGGAAAAGGTGGTAATCCCAACATTCTATGATCACGGCTCCGATCGGCTGCCCCGGAGCTGGATCCGTTTGATGAAAAATTCGATGAAATTGTTGACGTCGCAGTTTTCCACTTCCCGTATGGTCGCCGAATACGCACAGCGGTTTTATGAGCCTAGTGTTCGACGCTGGAGCAAGTTTATTGCCGACAATGCCCGGCTCGCCAGGGAACTGGCCGACTGGAAAGAGAGCATCCGTGACCGTTGGCCCGAAGTGGAGATCGGAAAAGTGGACTTTGTCAGCAACAGTGAACTGCTGATCGGTAATAAACTTCAGGTCCGCTGCCATGTCAAGCTCGGAAGTATCGAGCCTGATGACGTCGTTGTGGAGTTATATCAGGGACAGGTGGACTCACAAGGCAATATCCAAAACGGCCAAGCCGTCCCGATGGAACCTATCGGAGCCGCCAATGAAGGCTTTTACGTCTTCACGGGAGATATCCCTTGTCATTTCAGTGGTTTGTGCGGTTTTTCCGTCCGGGTGATGCCGTCTCATCCCGATCTCGTCAATAAATTCGATACCGGCCTGATCCGCTGGGACGAGTTCGAAAACGAACCCGAGGGCAAAAAGACAAAAGCCACAAAATAAATGTTCAAACCCCCTTTAGCCCGTGCGGGTACTCTTCGAATCAGGGAGTTTCTTTTATTCTTTCAATTTTGGCGCCAACGCGGTTGAGTTTTTCTTCGATGTGTTCGTAACCACGATCGATGTGATATACGCGCCTGACCTCGGTCTGCCCCTTGGCCACCATTCCAGCCATTACCAGCGCAGCCGATGCCCTCAGATCTGACGCCATCACCGGCGCGCCCACCAGTTCTCTAACCCCCTGCACCACCACCGTAGGACCTTCTTTACGCAGTTGCGCCCCCATACGGCCCAGTTCCGCGATGTGCATGAACCGATCAGGAAATATCTTTTCGGTAATAATGCTGTTGCCGTCAGCCAGGCACAGCAGGGCCATCAGTTGAGCCTGCAGATCGGTGGGAAAACCGGGATAAGGCTGTGTGGTAATGTCCGCCGGGTTGAGCCGACGGGCGGAACTGACACGCACATTGTCGGCTGTCTGCTCGATGTCAACCCCGATCAGATTAAGCCGGTCTATAACGGCCATGAGATGTTCCGGACGAGCGTTTTTCAAGGTCAGATCGCCATTGGTAATGGCCGCGGCAACCATAAAAGTACCGGTCTCGATACGGTCAGGAATAACCTCGTAATCAGTACCGCCGAGTTCTTCCACACCTTCGATGGTGATCCGGGGCGTACCATGACCGGTAATTTTTGCACCCATCCGATTGAGAAAATCTCCCAAATCGACAATTTCCGGTTCGCACGCCGCCGCTTCAATTATAGTTCTGCCTTGCGCCAAACATGCCGCTGTCATCACATTAGCAGTCCCCAAAACGGTAGAGCCGAACGGCCCTCCAAGAAAAATATCCGCTCCATGCAAATTCTCACTTTCGGCGACGATGTTACCGCCTTGGAGATTTATCTTCGCACCCAGCGTTTCAAAACCGCGAAGGTGAAGATTGATCGGCCTGTCTCCGATAGCACAACCGCCCGGCATACTAACTTCCGCCTTGCCACGCCGCGCCAGCAGCGGGCCTAGTACGCATATACTGGCACGCATCCGCCGTACGCTCTCATAATCGGCCAGACAGTTCGACTCATCTTCGACTTTGATACGCAGTGCCCCGCTATTATCCCATCGAACGCGGGCGCCCAACTGTTCCAGCAGACTGATCAAATGCCGGGTGTCAACCAGATTGGGAACCGAACGAATAACAATTTCCTGGTTGGTCAGCAGAGACGCCGCCATAATCGGCAAAGCCGCATTCTTAGCCCCGCTGATCGTCACATCACCGCGAAGGCGGGTACCGCCATGTATAACAAACATATCCATCTCTAAAATCCGTCAAAAAAGAATCAGGGCACCTTATTCAGCTTACTGTTATGTAACTGGACTTTTGCAAAACCTTAGTTATGTGACATCTTAACCTCAACTGCCGGAACACGCCACAAAATTTTCTTGTTTTTTTAGCCATACTGTGATAAACAACAAAATATGAAAAAACCATTGCACAAACGGATAACCGGTTGGCGTCTTTGGCTGTTTCGCGTTATAGCGGTTATCATCATTCCCACCCTACTTTTTGGCCTGGTGGAGGTTGGATTGCGCATAGGCGGTTACGGCTATCCCACCGGCGTGACGGTCAAATGCAAATTCAAAGGCAAAGATGCTTACTGTAGCAATCTGAGTTTCGGATGGCGATTCTGGCCGAGAAATCTTACCCGCAATTTCACGCCGTTCGTCATACCGGCCGACAAACCGGCCGACACCTATCGAATCTTCGTAATGGGCAGCTCAGCCGCGCTTGGCACCCCGGACCCGGCATTTTCCTTTTCGCGGTTCCTCAAGATTATGCTACAGAAAGAATACCCCCAAACAAACTTCGAAGTCATCAATACCGCAATGACCGCTGTTAATTCGCATGTCGTGCTCGAAATCGCCAAAGACTGCGCAAAGCACAAAGGCGACCTGTTCATCGTATATATGGGTAACAACGAAATCATCGGTCCTTACGGAGCGGGAACCATTTTTGCCCCGCTTTCCGACAGTTTAGCTTTTATCCGTTTCGACAAGGCCTTCAAGTCTATCCGGTTAGGGCAGTTGCTGACCTATGTTCTGAAATCGAGAGACGAGGAAAAAAAACTGCCCGAAACCTGGCTCGGCACGAGGATGTTTATGGACAACCTGATCCGACAGACAGACGCCAATCTGAAAATCGTTTATCGGAACTTCCAGAAAAACCTGGAAGATATCGCACGCGTTGCCGGCAAAAGTGGCGCCCAGATAATTTTTTCCACCGTCGCCTGCAACCTCAAAGACTGCCCGCCGTTTGCCTCGCTACATCGGCCGGACCTGACCGGAACCGACAAGAAAAAATGGGACGCCGTTTACCAACAGGGTATCGCCTGCGAATCGGCCGGTAACTATGCCGAGGCCGTCGATCACTACCTGGAAGCCGGAAAAATCGATGACAGCTATGCGGAACTTCAATTTCGCCTGGCTCGATGTTACTGGGCTATGGACAAATATGACCAGGCCCGTGAAAAATACAGCCAGGCCTGCGATCTGGATACCCTGCGGCTCCGGGCTGATAGCCAAATCAACGATATTATCCGCCGCGTAGCCGCCGGGAAGACCGCGAAAAACATTTATTTTGCTGATTCAGCCAAAATGATCGCGAAGAACAGTCCACATGAGACTCCCGGCAAAGAGTTCCTGCATGAACACGTGCATTTCAATTTTGACGGCAATTATCTGTTAGCCAAAATAATTTTCGAGAATGTGGCCCAGATACTGCCGCAGCGGATTAAAAACCATAAAGCAAACAAGCCTTTGGCAACCATGAAAGAATGCCAGCAGCGATTAGCTTATACGGACTGGACTCAATACATAAGCACTGATTATCTTCTTGACACCTTTATCAAACAACCGCCGTTCAGCAATCGCCTCGACAACGACAAACTCGTCAGCCAAATGGAACAAAAGGTCAAAACGCTCAAAGCTTCACTAACACAGGAATCTCTCAAAAAAATCGCCGAGCAGTATCGCCGCGCGATCCAAATCTCACCGGAAGACGGATGGCTGCATTGGCAATATGCCAAACTACTGGACGATACGAGAAACTATCAAGCCGCCATCGAGCAATATCGTCTGCTGCTGGAATGCTGGCCCAATTACTATATAGCACACGGCAAACTGGCACTGCTGCTGCTCGAAACCAAACAAGACGCCAACGCCTCAATTACCTACAGTCGCGAAGCGCTGCGGATCAATCCGGCCTATACCGATGCGTATTACAGCCTGGCGGTTGCGTATGACATACAGGGGCAAATCGATCAGGCTGAAAAATATTATAATCAGACGCTCGAACTTGACCAACGTTACGCACCGGCATGGAACAACCTGGCGGTGTTATGCAGCAACTGCGGCAGGGACAAGCAAGCCGAACAAATTTATCGTAAGGGTCTGCAGGCAGTACAGGATTACGAAGACCTGTACTGCAACTTAGCCATCCTCTTAAACAAGCAGGGCCGCAGGCAAGAGGCTCTCGAAGTCCTTCGCAACGCCTCAGTGCTGCACCCCGATTTCACTCAGGCTACCAAAATACTGAACAACCTGGCAAAAAAACGCGATTGATTCAATAAAAAACATGGCCTCTGCCTTGCCCCTCCGATCTCATCAGCGTTCTATTTCTTATTCGCCAAAACGACGCGATGGTGACCAAGATGATCTTTGACAATGGTGATATTGTCAAGATAACCGGACTTCTCAAAAAGCTCGACAACCTGCTCAGCCTGATCGTAAGCGACCTCGACCATCAAGGCCCCACTATCGGCCAGGAACTCCTCAGCCCCCTCGACAATTCGCTGATGATATTCCAATCCCCCCGCCCCAGCCAGCAGTGCCTCCCTCGGCTCATAATCGCGGACGTTAGGATCGAGCTTATCAAACTGCTCGGCTGAAATATAAGGCGGGTTGGAAACAACCAGGTCAAATATCTGCTTTTGCGACTGCGACATACCGTCAAACAAATCACTTTCTATCAGCGTAATGCGCCCTTTCAGGTCGTGGGTCTCAATATTTTCCCGCGCTACATCCAACGCCTCACTGCTGCGATCTGTAGCGATTACATCCGCTTCGATAACGTTGGCGGCAATGGCAATAGCGATGCAGCCGCTACCTGTACCCAAATCCAACACATCAACCGTTGGACGGTGATACTGCTTGCGGAGAAAATCAATCGCTTCGGTAACCAGCGTTTCAGTTTCCGGCCGGGGAATCAAAACCGCGGGGCTAACCGCCAGTTCCAGACTATAAAAATACGCCTTACCGGTCAGATACCCCGTCGGCTCATGCCTGGCGCAGCGGCGGACCAATTCGCGAAACTGCGACAACTGGTCGGGATTGGGACAATAATTGAAGTTGACGTACAGGTCTATCCGACCACATCCCAGCACATGCCCCAGCAGTATCTCCGCGCACAACCGGCCCTGTTCGACCCCGGCTTTCGCGAAATGGCCGGATGTCCATTCCAGCAGTCGTTTACTGGACCATTCCGATTTCTGCTCAGTATCAGATTCCATAATACCAACTCATTCTCCCACCCTTCCACTCGTGCCTGGCACCTGACGCAGCTTCACGGTATAAGCTGCCACTACCGCCACGGACCATGAAGCAATTATTGGCTCCTCATAAGAATCTGTACATGGATATGCCAAAAAATGACTGGTTTCTTCATGGGGGCTTTGCGCCCAAACTCCCAGGATTTTGCGCTTTAATGTCAATCCCGGAGTTTTTAGTTTGACTG